>Ga0172371_10000364_pt1 | contig 69760 bp, 56 predicted proteins | sample Lak12m_FD_114543 | JGI IMG/M metagenome (GOLD analysis project Ga0172371, IMG submission 114543) | Freshwater microbial communities from Kabuno Bay, South-Kivu, Congo - kab_022012_12m | ecosystem: Environmental > Aquatic > Freshwater > Lake | place: Democratic Republic of the Congo: South-Kivu... | reverse complement strand
GAATATGGCCCCCGGGCCGCCGAAGTCGGACTGGTTGGGGTTGAGGCAAAGGGCGTATTCCCGGGCATTGGTATACCCGTCCTGGTCAGGATCTCCGGCGCCTGTCTGGCTGGTGATGTTGTCAAAGTGCGAGATCTCCCACCAGTCGGGCAGGCTGTCGTTGTCGAAATCCGCTGTGGCGGTGAGGGTGAGGTTTGCCGCGGCTTCCTCGTAGTTTCCAGCGACTCTGAGTCTCAACAGGCCGGAGTATGTGCCGGGCACGGTATTCGCGGGGTTGACGCTCAGTGTGAGGTCCTTGCTCTGGCCCTGCTGGAGCGTAAATGGGATGGCTGTGGTAAAGACTGTGGCAGGTGTTGTGAGGCCCGTCCAAAGGCTTGTTACGCTATGGGCCTGATCGCCATTGTTGACGATGCTCACGGAAAGGGAGGCGCCCATCGCGGTGGGAATGGTGAATGCGTTCTCCTGGCTTGTGAAAACCACGGGACTAAGGGCGGGTCCGCTGGGAGGAGTGACCGTAATCGTGAGGATTGCCGAAGACTCCAGGTAGTTACCATAGACTGTGCATTTCATAAGGCCGGAGTACGTCCCGGCTGTTGTATTGCGAGCATTGATCTGCAGCGTCACGGGAACGGTCTGTCCTGCTTCGATACTGAAAGGCACATCTGCCATGAAGGTCGTGGCGGGTGTTGTCACGTCCGTTTGCAGGCTCATAACGGTGAGCGGCTGATCACCGTTATTCACGATATTCACGACGACAGAAGTGACCGTCCCTGATTCAACCACGAATGAGGAAGCGGCATTGGCAAAGACCACCGGGCTTGGGGCCGGATCCGGAATCGTGTAGTAGTACGTCACGTCTACCACATCAAGAAAGACCATGTAGCCGAAGAAAGGCGGCTGAGGGAACGGGTCGCCAAAGAAATCACTGGTCCATGCTTCGATGATAACTGAGACATCGCTTGGTTCGAACCCAGGCCAGGCATTCGTTGGACTGCCGAAGACATAGCGTGCATCAGTGCGTGGAACTGCGATATCAAACCATTTCGTTTCTTGATTCTGACTTTCCCACCACTGGCCCGCAAGATGCACGTTTGCTTCAACCGGGGCATCAGTGTGTCCTTTCACGTTGATCTCAAAACCGTGGATAGTCGCGAACTCCAGTTCCGGAAACCATTGATTCCACATCACAAGCTGGCAAGTTGTCCAACCCCGGTAGTCCAGGTAGGACATCGCATACAATCCGTCGTCAGTGAAGACGTTCTCAAGGTATGCCCATGGAGATGCGTCCGGGAACTGCGAGGACTGGTTTACGACAGTGAAGGGCATTTGTAATGCTACGCACTTCTGGTGATGTCTGGGCCGAAGCCGTGAACGAAGTTGACAGTAGCAGTGCTCCGGCGGCGATGGTGAGGACCAGTGGGTGAGTTATGGGGACGATGCACGAAGGGACCTGCATTGCATGGCCGGGCCGTCTTGGACAAGTCATCGCCCCATCCTTTCCCGGGCAACCCTTATTCCCTGGTCCAGATACATCACTGACCCTCGAAGGAAACTACTGTCTGTGATGCTATCGGAATACGGGGCCTGCGTCAATGTGGAGTTTCGTGAGTTTCGTGAATCCAGCGCGTGCCGTTCCCTATCTCATCCCTTCCTCTGACGTGCAGAACGGCGCCGGCCTGGATAACCTGAAGTCGTGCCGGATGCCGCGCCGGGCAGCGGTGCAGGAAGACCGGCAGCGCGCTTCAGTTCCGCCAACTGGTCGCGCAGATCCGCCGCCCGCTCGAACTCCAGCGACTCTGCGGCTTCGAGCATCTCGCGTTCGGTTTCTTCGATGGCCCGATGAATGTCAAAGTCCTGGCCCGATTCCTTCACAACACTCTGTTCTATAGAATCGACATTGTAGGCAGAAGCAAAGCCCTCCCGGACTTCCTTGACCACGCCACGCGGGGTAATCCCATGCGTTTCATTGTATTCAAGCTGTACCTTCCGCCGACGCGTGGTGACATCCATCATGCGCCGCATGGAATCTGTCGTTGTATCCGCATAGAGGACGACCCGGCCACTGACGTGACGGGCGGTTCGTCCGGCCACCTGTATCAATGATGTCTCGGAACGGAGGAATCCCTCCTTGTCCGCGTCAAGTATCGCAACGAGGGCAACCTCCGGAAGATCAAGGCCCTCGCGCAGCAGGTTGATACCCACAAGGCAGTCGAACTCGCCTTTCCGCAATCGTCTCAGGATCTCAACCCGATCGAGCGCGCCTATGTCGGAATGCAGGTACTCTACACGCAAACCGGTGCTCCGGAGATACTGTGACAGGTCCTCGGCCGTACGCTTGGTGAGGGTTGTCACAAGGACCCTTTCATGGTCTTCGGCATGTCTCCTGATCTCTTCCATCACGTCATCGACCTGATTGGCCAGGGGCCGGATCTCAACCGGCGGATCCAGAAGGCCGGTCGGTCTTATTACCTGGCGCACAGGTTCCGGCGATACGCTCAACTCGTACGGTCCCGGCGTGGCCGACGCGAAAACAACCTGCCCCACCCGCCGCATGAACTCGTCGAAGTTGAGAGGCCGATTATCCCTTGCCGAAGGAAGACGGAACCCGTGTTCGACAAGAGTGTTCTTGCGGGACTGGTCCCCGTTGTACATCGCCCGCAACTGGGGCAACGTTGCATGCGACTCGTCGATGATGACGAGGAACGGCCCCTTGAAGTAGTCCAGCAATGTGGTGGGCGGCTCACCCTCTCCCCGCCCGCTCAGGTGCCGGGAGTAGTTCTCGATGCCAGCGCAATACCCTATCTCCCTGAGCATTTCCACGTCGTACATCGTGCGCTGCTGTATGCGCTGTGCCTCAAGGAGTTTCCCGGATTGCTCGAACCAGGCCACGCGTTCTTTCAGTTCCGCAAGTATGCGCACAACAGCAGGCTCGATCTTGCCCTCCGGCATCACAAAGTGTTTCGCCGGTGAAATGCATGTTTCATTCAGCTCCCGCTGGATCTTTCCAGTGAGCGGATCGGTCTGCCAAACGTGTTCAACCTGGTCGCCGAACAGTTCCGCTCGGATGCCGGTGTTCGCATAAGAAGGAAACACCTCGACTATGTCTCCCCTCACCCGAAACGTGCCCGGCTCGGGCGTTATATCGTTCCTTGTGTACTGGATGTCGACAAGTTGCCTCAGCATCACATCGCGGTCCACCGTCTCACCGCAGCGAAGGCGAACAAGCATTCCTGAATAGTCTTCCGGGGACCCGAGCCCGTATATGCAGGAGACCGAGGCGACAACAATCACATCCCGCCGCGAAAGCAGCGAGTTGGTGGCCGACAGCCGCAGTCTTTCGATCTCCTTGTTTATCGATGCGTCCTTCTCAATGTACGTATCTGTCTGCGGTATGTATGCCTCGGGCTGGTAGTAGTCGTAGTAGCTGATGAAGTATTCCACGGCGTTGACAGGAAAGAAGGCCTTGAGTTCGCCGAACAGCTGGGCCGCCAGCGTTTTGTTGTGAGATATCACGATCACCGGCATGTCGAGGGCCTCGATGACGTTCGCCATCGTGAATGTCTTGCCGGATCCGGTGACGCCTTCAAGAATCTGGAAACGGCTGCCTGCCTGCAACCCCCGGACCAGGGCTTGTATGGCCTGCGGCTGGTCTCCAGTCGGCGTGAAAGGGGCATCAAGTGTGAACAGTCGGCTCACAGCGACAACATGCGCTCCAGCGCCTTGCGCGCATCCTCGACCACAGCGGGCGGCACGTGTATCTCGTTCCCGGCCGGCCAGTCCTCAAGCACACGGAGCAGGTTCTCCTCGTTTGTTTTCGCCATGTTGGCACAGACGGAGGAGTTGAGCGCCTTGACAGTCACGCGTCCCTTGTGAACATCGGCAAGTCGTTCGACAAGGTTGAGCTCAGTTCCGATAACGACAGTCGATCCGGCCGGCGCCTGTTCAACGTAACTTATGATCTGTGACGTCGAACCGTGCGCATCCGCGAGCGCCACCACTTCAGCCGGTGTCTCCGGGTGCACAATTATGCGGGCCTGGGGCCATTGCCTTCTCACAGCCGCAACGTGTTCAACTGTGAAAGAACGGTGAACTATGCAGAAACCCTTCCATACAACTATCCGGGCATCGGCCACATCCATCCCGGTCAGGCCGCCATTGACCCTGCGAGGGTCGTACACCTTGATTCCCCTGTCGTCGATGCCCAAGTCCCTTGCCGTGTTCCTTCCAAGGTGCTCATCAGGCAGAAAGAGTACCTTCGCCCCCTGATCCATGGCCCACTTGATTACCCTTGGTGCGTTGCTGGATGTGCACGTGCTCCCGCCCATCCTGCCGCAGATAGCCTTGATCTCCGCTGAGCTGTTGACATAGACGACAGGAAGCCAGTCCCCTCCCCCTTTGCCCAGGCTGCCGAGCGCATCGGCCATTGAACCCGGTTCTGCCATGTTGGCCATCGGACATCCGGCAGATGTATCCGGCATGTAGACAACCTGGTCAGCACGGGTAAGGATATCTGCAGACTCCGCCATGAATTTGACACCGCAGAAAACTATCCGTTCGGCGTCATTCCGGGCAGCGGCCTTTCGGGACAGCTCAAGCGAATCGCCCGTTTCATCGGCATGCTGCAGAACAGAGATACGCTGGTAGTGGTGACCAAGAACCACCAGCCTGCGTCCCCATTGCCGTCTTATGGTATCTATCCTGACAGATATTTCGCTCATCCGGTTTGGCCCTGTTCACCTGAACAACCTAGCCTACCTGCTCCAAATGGGTCTTGCAATTCCAGTTCATGGCCGGATATTGTGGCCATCCGTCACGTACCTGTAGCTCAATTGGACAGAGCATCTGACTACGGATCAGAAGGTTGCAGGTTCGATTCCTGCCAGGTACGCCACTAAGCCGCAAGCACTTACAACGCGAAACACCCCCACCGAAACACCCCCACCCCGCTTTTTGCTACGCCGTTTGCTACGCTATTTCTTGCATGTTGCTACGGGATACGCTACGATTCCGTCAGAAACATAGAGTTACCATATAGAGGGCACAACATGGCAAAGCTGATGAAACGCGGCAAGACCTGGCACGTCCGCCTGCAATATCACGGGCGCGATCTGTGGCGTAGCACCGGCGAAACCGTCAAAGGCAAGGCCGAGGACAAGGCCGCCGGCATCATTGCCGAAGTCAAGGGCACCGTATCGCTGGCCGGATTGTTCGAAAAGGTACTGGACCAGATCATCCGCATTGAAGACGACGCGATCCGGGACCGAACCCGCCGCGAGTTTGCCCGGCAGTTGCTACAGGGCACAACATCGAAGCTGCTGGTTTCGGATGCGTGGTCAACATGGCTGTCGAATCCAAGGAAGGGCCGGCGCGGCGACCCGAAAGAAAACACCGTCGCCGGATACAAGGCGATCTGGACGCGGTTTGCCGGAGATCCGGAGGAACCGAAGAAACCCGGCTGGCTGTCCCGCGTACATCCTGGCGTGAAGTACCTTCACGAAGTCACCGAGACCATGACGGAAGACTACGCCACCGACCTATGGGGCTCGCATATGAGCCCGGCCACCTACAACGCACACGTCAAGTTTCTCAAATCCATGTTCAAAACGCTGGCGACAAAGGCGGGCATATCATTGAACCCGTGGCCCGACGGCGGCACCATCGAAACCGAGACACAAGGAAAGCAGCCATTGACAGAGAAGGAGCTTGCCAAGGTTTGCACCGCGGCAAAGGGCGACCTGCGCTACTGGTTGGCAATCGGGATATATACCGGCTTGCGGCTTGGCGACGTGGTAACCCTGCGCTGGGAGGAAATCAATCTGCATAAGGGTTTGATCTCGCGTATTCCGCTCAAGGTAAGCCGCCAGGGTGAACGGAAGAAGATCGAGTGCCCTATCCACCCGGTACTGGTAGCCATGTTCAAGGAACTACGCCAGCACGCGGACAAGGAGGCTGTCTATCTGTTCCCCGAGGCGGTGAAGGCATACCGACGGGACCGAGCATCGATCACCCGACAGATTCAAGAGCTTTTCACAACGTGCGGGATCGCAACCACTGAGGAATCAGAGAACGGACACCGCCGCCGCGTGATTGTGCGAAAGGGTTTTCATTCCCTACGGCACAGCTTTGTCAGCCTATGCGCCGCGAATCACGTTCCCCAGGTCGCGATCATGGACCTTGTCGGACACGGCTCGCCGGCTATGACTGAGCTTTACATGCACGCGGACATGAAGCAACGGACCAAGGCAATCGCACAGCTTCCGCCGGCGCTGTTCAGCAATGGAAAACACAAACGCAAGGCCAGAGTATGACAGATGGACGCGAAGATATGACAACGCCGGCCATCCGGCAGAAAGATAAACGTGACGACTGACACGAACATGAAACAAGGGCGAATGTATTGGGGACCGGGACCGCTACCACAAGGAGCAAAACTTGTCGGAACGGTCACAAGACCCACCGGCGAAACCGGCGCATTGCTGCGTATGCCGACAGGGCGCATGATGCAGGGAAACGCTGGTTCAATTAGAAGCCTGCCAGCGATGTTGAAAGCGTGAGAAGTTTTGCCGCCGGTAGCTAGCCGGCGGAAGTGCTGGCCGTGTGCGGTTCTATCCCGCACCGGCTGGCCGTACGAGATAGAGGTACGGACATGACAACGCACATAACTGCCAGGAAGAAGCAACTCGACCGCCAAGTGGACCTCTCTCCGAGAGTCACGGCGCGGTCCTATACCCCGACGCCGCGCCGTTCACGGGTCAAGACACAGCCACCAACCACACCGGAACAGGAATCAGCATTCCGGGCTGAATTGGCAAGACTCATTGCCACGGAGTTGCAGAACCCCAAGGGCTACACCCCAGCCGAGGCCCAACTTGCAGAGCTACAGGATCAGCAGTACACCGACGAAATCAGAAACGCCCAACAGGAGAAACAACTCACGGATGTTTTGCAGTATGCTGGGCAGAACGGGCAAAGCCTTTTTCTCAAACTGGCTCAGAAGATGGCGAGAAAAGACCTGGACATACTCATTGCCCTACTGACAAGCGTAGACCCGAAGCTCGGCAAACCGCTTTCCGGGCGACAAATCGCCGCCACACTTCAATTGCAGTGGCAAACCTACCATGCACGAGAAAAAGGCTTCAAAAACCGCAACCCCGTAGCATGGCGCATATGTCAGACACACAGAACATCGATGAAGAGGGCCTATCAGGAGGACAAGAAGAATCCACTATCCCTGGCAAAACAGACTAGAGGCCAATCCCTAGAAGACACCACGGCAGACAGAAGCCCGCCGTAGTCTTTTGCCATTTCAACGTACACTTTGCCCAATGCTAACGGGGCTCCGGTGATTCCGGGGCCTCTTTTTTTTGCCATTTTCTGGAAGGTACGAAGAAGCGCGATTGTCAGGAAGCAACAGAGGAGGCGCATATGCTGGCACGGTCACGAATGGGAGCGATACGGCAAGGCCGGGGTATGACGGTCCTAGAGGTCGCCACCGCCATCGGCATTTCGCAGCACAGACTCCGCCACATTGAGCAAGGGGTCTCAAAACCAACAGCGGAAGAGCGTCAGGAACTCGCCGCGCTGTACTCCGTGACATGCCTCGACCTAATCACCGGCGGACCATGGAGGAAACAAGAGTGAACCCTTCCACCCGCGCAGCAATCAAAGCGGACCGCGAGATCCCACAGGACCGCAAGGGGATCGCTCTCCAGTTTCTCGGTGGCCAGGGCAGCACCCCCCTGCCCCGCCTTGCCGTTACACAGGCCGAAGCCGCCCGGATGCTTTCGGTTTCCCGGATCACCGTCTACCGCCTTGTGCAAGCGGGCGACCTGCACCCGGTTTCAATCCGTGGAGCCCGCCGTTACCGTGTTGAAGACCTGGCGCAACTTGCGGGGGCCAATCGGCCAAATCAGACCAGGGAGACGCCATGAGCAGCTGTGCCCATAGCCTGCCCGATGCCCTGCAAGCGGCCATGTCGTTACGCGACCCGGCTGCGTGTGCGGAACACTATGGCCGGCAGGGTTTGCGCATAATTCCGTGTAAGCAGGACAAGAGCCCCTGGACTTGTCACGGCTGCAAGGATGCCTCAGCCGATGCACGTTGTATTCAGCGATGGTGGCTGGAACACCCCGACGCGAACATCGGACTTCCAATGGGCATGGAGACCAAATTACTTGCCATTGACGTTGACGACCTGGCCGCTTTGCCAGTCCTGCGGGCTGCATACGGCATGTTTGAAACGCTCACTACAAAGACACCCCGCAACGGACTTCACTTCTTCTTCAATCGACCTAACCACCCGATCAAGAACAGTGTGTCGCGGTTGGCTCCTCATGTTGACGTCCGGGCTGACAACGGGTACGTCTTGATCCCACTTTCCAGCACCAAGGATGGCTCGTACCGCCTTGAGACGCACAGGCCCGTAGCCGACCTACCCACACCACTACTCAAGAGGCTTATTGAATCAGAGTGTTCAGAGAAATCAGAAGCAATTGCCTCTGAGGTCTCTGACTTCTCTGAACTCTCTGATTCATCTGCAAGGATTGAAGCGGTAGTCCGGCGCACCCTACCCCGAGGTGCTGGGTTACGAAATCGCGTTCTACTGGATCTGGCACGCGGCTTGAAGTTTGACTGCCAGTTACAGACGGCCACCACAGGCGAGCTGAAGGCCATTGTAAGGCGCTGGCACACCCTGGCCATGCCCGTCATAGGCACCAAGTCTTTCGATGTAACGTGGGCCGATTTTCTGGAGGCATGGCGTCATGCCCGGTGCCCTTTGTTTGGTGACCTGTTACGGGCAGCCCTGGAACAGGCAAAACAGACGCTACCGCCAGATGCCGCAGCATACGAGGATGAGCAGACCAAGACACTGATCGCGCTTTGTCACCAGCTGGCAGTGTCCCATCCAAAGCATGAATTTTTCCTGTCTAGTCACGTTCTCAACCAGCTGATGGACCTGCCGCAACCATCCGCATTCCGACGCCTACGCATGCTGGTAGCCGATGGCGTCCTGTCTGTTGTGAATGTCGGCGATGCCCGCCGGGCCACCCGCTATCAGTGGAAAGGAACGATATGAGCGCGACCATGCAACCAGTAGACAGAGAACAACCGCCACCCCAACAGCCTCGACCTGGACCGGCCTTGCAGCTGGGAGAGCTGGCGGACACACGGGACCTCACGCCGCTTGATACATCATCCGCTTGCGCCACCTGTCCCAATGCAGCAATATGCGTGAGGTATCCCGAGATGGCCGAGATGCCGGCGGCTATAACCACACAGCAAGCGTCCGCTGCGAGCGTAAGGGCTTGCAGGCCCCCCCCCCTATGTGGGTCCTTTCCCAACCCCTCGCCCAGCGTACCCCGTCCCGCGACAACGCCAAATAGCACATTGTGACCCATGCAAACCTTGACCACACCCCCCAATTTCATCCTGGCAGCAGGCACCGTCAAGACGGTCCGGCTCGAAGACCTTGCCGACCCGGTGCAGCACATCCGGCCACGCCGCGACGTGAAGCGGGAGAAGCTGCTTTTGTGGCGCAAGGAGTCCGCCCAGGTCGCAGTGGCCCCCCTATCCCGTGACGTGGAAGTGTACGGCTACACAAAGGGCCAGTTTTCAATGCTGGACCTGTTGAAAGCCATACTTTTGAAGACCGGACCGGCGGCCATGGACTTCAGCACCTGGACGGCCAACCGCAAGGAAGCCTTGGAACTGGCCGCCATGAGACACCGCGGCGAACTCACCGCGATCCGTTGGCTGGTAGACATGACTTTCGTGCGCCGAGATCCCGAGGCGGCTGCAGCCATCCGGGCCGACTTCGGTGCAGAAGCCATCCGGGTCGCTCATTGCCACGCCAAGTTTGCGCTGTTCTACAACGCCGACTGGAAACTGGTTCTCCGCACTTCCATGAATCTCAATATGAATCCCCGCACGGAAGACTATCACCTTGCCCATGATCCGGACCTTTTCGAGTTCATTCACGGCATCATGGATCGGATCTGGCGGCTGCAGCACCGCACCCTGGCAGAGGCAAAGCCCGGAATCATATCGCAGGCGTTCAAACGGGAGACGTTGACCACATGAAAACAACACCATCGAAGACACCACCCGTCCCGCCGGCAACGCTCAAGGCTGTTCTGTCCTGGATACTGGCCGCCAACGATGAACGGGACATCCGCGAAGCAATCCGCAAGGAGTACCCCGGCGAGGACGAGAGCGCCGCACTTGCCGCCGCCGTCAAGGAGATCGAGGCCATCGGCAACGAGTCCGCCGACTTCACCCGAGGCTGGGCGCTGGCCGCAACCAGGGAGCTTGTCCGCAAGATGATTGAGGTCGGGGACTTTGCCAACGCCATGCGGGGGATCAAGCAGGTCTCCGAGCTTGCCGGGGAGGCCGGCTGATCATGGCCTTTACTACCCCCAACACGAAACGCAGGCCAGAGCGCAAGGAACGGCACCGGCAGACCGCCGCAGCAAGCCGAGCCCGAGGCCGGGATCTCCGGGCCGCCCTGGAGGCCGAGGCTGTTGTCTTCTATCAGAACGGCATGCCTAAGGTTGCCGACCCAGCCAGAAAGCGGGCTTGTGCAAGATCGCTTGCCCTGTTCGCAACGACATACCTGCCCCACGTGTTCACCCTGCCCATGTCGGACGGGCAACGCGCCGACTTTGCCACCATGCAACGGGCCATAGTTGACGGAGGCCGGTACGCTTTTGCAGCGCCACGCGGCGACGGAAAAACCAGTCGCGTTGAGGCCGCGATCCTTTGGGCTGCAATGTACGGGCACCGGCACTGCATCATCGTGGTAGGTGCCGACCTTGGCGCGGCTCAGGAGATCGTGGACAGCGTCAAACTTGAACTGCGAACCAATGAGAAGTTGCGGCAAGACTTCCCGGTGCCCTGCTGGGCCGCGACTCTGTCCGAGGATGTTGCACTCAAGGCCAAGGGCTGGACCTGGCAAGGGCAAAGCCTATTTATGCGCTGGGGGCGCGGTGGGCTCGTCCTGCCGGTGCTCGATGGCGCCGACGGATCCGGTTGCGTTATCGTTCCGCGCGGACTCACCGGCCGGCTGCGGGGTATGCGCCTGAAGGTTGGCAAGCGGGCGGTCCGCCCGGACCTGTACGCGATCGACGACCCCCAGACAGACGAGTCGGCTACATCACCCGCCCAGGTCGAAACCCGCGAGCGACTCATTCTTGGCGCCATCATGGGATCGGGCGGGCCTGCAACCAGCATCGCGGCAATCTTGCCTTGCACGATCATCCGGCACAACGACCTGGCCGCCCGGATGCTCGACCGCAAGCGCCATCCAGATTGGCAAGGTGCGATCCGCAGCCTGGTCACGACCTGGCCGACCACGCAGGACACACGCTGGAAGGAGTACCACGCCATGCGCAGGGAATCACCGAACGAGGCCAATGTGTTCTACCACGAACACCGCGAGGAAATGGACGCCGGCGCGGAGATGGATTGGCCCGAGCGGTTTGTACGTGGACGCGAAGAGTCGGCGCTGCAGCACGCCGAAAATCTACGGTGCGACCTGGGCGAAGAGGTGTTCGAGGCCGAATACCAAAACGCCCCACGCGAGAAGGCGCCATCGATTTACGAGCTGACGGCGGAGCTCGTGCTCTCGAAGATCCACCCTGGCCGCAAGGCCGGCGAGATCCCGGCGGAGGGCCGACTGCTGGTTTGCGGAACGGACGTGAACCATTACGGCCTGCACTCGATCATCACGGCGTTTGCCAACGACCAGACCGCCTGGATCATCCGCTACGGCCGGCACGACAACAACGGGGCCGGCATCGTGCCGAAGCTGTGCCCGGAATCAACGGCGAAAAAGTTGATCTTCGAGGCGCTTGTCCGCCACGGGCAGGACTTGGCCGAGTTGGAGATGACGCGAAACGACCAGCGGGTCCGCCCAGGCCTATGGCTGATTGACGCCGGTTACTTCGGAGACGTTGTGCGCCGGTATATCGAGGGCCCGGGGCGCGCCATCGGCGTACCCGTCATGGCGGCGCGCGGGTTCAATTTCGAGAAGTATCGGCCGGACAGAAAATCCCGCATCGGCGCGCCACGTGAGAACTGTCACCTAACCGAGAGCGCCGTTGTGGGCCGGTTCATCGCGTTTATGACGGACGGCTGGCGCGAGGTGTCGCAGCGTGCCTGGCTAGGGTCCCCCAACGCTCCCGGGAGTCTGTCGCTGTTCGAGGGCAGGCACCGCGACCTGGCCGAACAGGTCACGCGGGAGAAGCTCGTTGAGAAGCTGCGGGGCGAGTACGGCTTCACGTGGCGCTGGGCGACAGCGCCGGGCTGGCACGACTACGGGGACGCCCTCACAATGTGTTACGTCGCGGCGGGCTGGGGCGGAATCGGGACGACGGGCAATGTCGGCAAGACCGCCCCCGTCAAACGGTACATCGAGCGCCGGCGGCCCGTGGTCGCCCTGGCGCCGGGACTGGAGCAGGACGCGGTTGACGCCGATTGGATGCGGCGTGGCGGGCAGTACCGGCGGATGGTACTCGACAAGCTTTCAGGCAAGTAGTCAGTCAACAAAACGAAAGGAAAGATCAGATGCAAACAGGCAACAAACAGCAGCAAGCGACGGCTCCGGGGACCAAGACGTTGAAACACGGTCATGTTGACGTGTCAAAGTTCGACGTACTCGACGCGGTAAAGCGGGTCAGCGACGCAGTGCAGGGCGTGATTACGATTGAGGCCCGGCACCAGGGATTCGCCACGGACGAGGCAAAGGTGGCCGAGCTCGACGCCATGGCGAAGTTCAAGACGGCCCACGCCGAGCTGGCAAGTATTCTAGAAGCTTTTGCCGCCGAACGCGGAGCGGTGCGAGCGTAGGAGGATCATAACATGACGACAGCAATAAAACACGGGACACCGGCGCCACCGATGTTGCCCTTGCCGATTAACGACGCGACGAACATCCCGGGAGCAGCAGACTTCAACGGGGATCTGGCGCGAATCGATGCGCGCTGGAATGGACTCGACGAGACCGAGCGCCGGGCGATGGCTGCCGCGCTAGAAAATCACAAGGCAACCGTCCTACTCGACGGGCCGATGCACCTCTTCGACGTGAACAAACTGTTAATGCAGGGACCACTCACGCCGGCTATTCGCGCGTACCACCGGATCGCGATGGCGTTCATCAAGCGCTACTGGCCGGCGGTCAACCCGACGTTCCGGGCATACCTCCAGGCGATGGAGCGATACTACCACGCGATCCTGACCCCGGAGAGCGACGTGCTCAAACGACGGGCGAACCTGTACCGGCTCGAGTTGCACCGCGTCGAAAAGACGATGATCGATGAGTTCAATGAGCTGATGAAACAGCAGGATAAGGCAATCAGGGGAGAAAGGTGATATGCAAACACGGGTCGAAGGCGCGGTAAAGCGATTGGCGGAGTTACGCGAGCAGTTGGCGGCCGTCGAGGCGGACATGGCAAAGGTGGCAAAGGGTAAGGTCGAAGGTGCGCTAGCCGAGAAGTTTTCCGCTTTGACAGAGAAGGCGGCCGGACTTCGCGAAGCGTTGCGCGATGCGGAGACCGAGCACGCGCGTTCTCGCCAGAAGGCAGAGGTTGATACTGAATACGAAGCACTAAAGAGAGCTCACGCCGAGCGTTGCGCGAAGTATGAAACCTGCAACAAGGAGCTCGCTAAAACCATCGCGGAAGTGGAGGAAGCCCTGGGCCCGTTCTATCGAGGTGGCGCTCGAGGCGTTCGGCAGATGGGGCTCACGCGAAACACAATCCCCGTCATGGATGCAATCGTGCGCTTGAATATGGCACACTTCACGATGCAGGACTCTCGGAAGCAACTCAATGCATGGGCTCGCGAACACGAGCTTTTGTAATACGCGGTCAACTGGAGACCCTTTGCTTCACGCCGGGCCGAGGCGTTCCAGTACGGCCCCCTTACTTCAGGCGCTGTGAAAACGGAAATCATCATCGCGGCACGTGGCGAGCTCGAAGCGAACCTGCGCCGAACAGTGACGGAGGCCGCCCAAGAGGCGCCTGTCGCAGTTGTGATTGACGGGCAGGAAAACAAAACGCCGGATGGACTGCCGGCACGAATTGTGTCATCTCCCTGGCGCCGGCCGCGTGGTTGCGGGCAGGCGCGACACATGGGAATCACAACGAGTTCTGCGGACGTGGTGGTCTTGACGGATGGCCACATGACATTCCCACCCGGATGGATTGCCACGATAGAAAAACATTTGGAGGCGAACCCGGAACACCTCACTTGCTGCCGGATGCAATCACTCCGTCAGGACTGGACGCCGTTTCCCGATGCACCCGAGAACGGCGCTTTCCTGGCGCTCAAATCCCGTGAACGCGCTGGCGAGTTTTGGGCCATATCGGCCAAGTGGGCGAAAGGCGGCCCGGAGTCGGGCCCTGTATCGGCCGTGATGGGAGCGTGCTATGGATTCACACGCGCATGGTACGAGCGGATCGGCCGACCGCTCTCGATCCTTGAGGCCTGGGGCCAGGACGAGGAGATCCTATCCTTGGCCACGCATCTCATGGGAGGCCGCGTGTTCCTGTTGCCGGTGATTGTCGGTCACATCTATATGGCCGCACACGCCGGGCGCATGAAGACAGCCGACGAATCCGCCTTGATATGGTCAAACCGTTACGCGGTGCTTGATGCCCTGCCGATGCCGGCAGAGGAACGCGCAGAGCTTCGGGCATGGATGAAACGCACCGCACGGATCGGCAACGAGACAGGCGACCACTTCACAGAGGAACGAGCAACCGCGATCCGCAAGCTACACGATCGCCTCGCCAGTGGCCCGCGTACATGGGGCCAACTCAAAGCCGACGGCATAGTCCGGCCATTGACTGATGCAGAGCAGGCCCGGTGTTTGGACAGTACCACATTGCGGGATGATGCCAGACGCGGCGCACGCGCCAGCTTGCACGAGCCCATGCCACCCAGGCCCGTGCAATGCCCGTTGTGCGACCGTACCCAATTTCAACGAGTGCCACGAAGTGAGTATGTAAGGTGTCTCTACTGCAATCACAAGATGCAAGGGCTCCGCCAATGACGGAACGGCTACTATTTCGGCGAGTTGCACGCCAACTATTCGCCGGCACGCCAGCTGCCGACTGCAACGGCTGGCACTTTCCATGTCAACCGTGAGCCCTTTCCCGCCACTGCCGGCATTGCGCCACCTTGGCGACATAGCGGACCTGCTACCCGTGATTGTTTGTGACACGCGGGAACAAGACCCGTTGCCTATCCGCCGGCTACCCGTGATCCGGGGCACGTTATACACTGGCGACTACTCCACCGCCGGGCTTGAAACCGTCTTTGCTGTGGAGCGCAAGAGCATTCCCGACCTTGTTGCCTGTTGTGCCGCGTCAAATCGTGAACGGTTTGAAAATGAGTTGCACAGGCTACGCGGCTTCCATTTCCGCCGTCTCCTGGTCATCGGTGACAGGACCGACATTGAGACGGGCAACTACCGGAGCAACATCCACCCGGCTGCCGTCCTGGGTACGCTTGCAGCTTTCGAGATCCGCTATGACTGCCCGGTAGTATTCGCACCAACGCCGGACGCCGGCGCGGTCCTGGTCGAGCGCTGGGCATGGTACGCCGCCCGCGAGTACGTCAACACCGTCAACGACTTGTTCAGGGCCGCGGCTCCCACCGTTGCCCCAAATCCATAACACGGCAACTCGCCGGCCTGGACATACCCCGAAAGGATGCCCCGCCAGTGGCGCTAGGGGTGAGAAACGAGCGCTAGAACGAGTTTGAACACGCCAAACGGGAAAAGATACACCCGGCACCGAGTGACGCGAAAAAAACCCGCAGGATGCCCGTGGCGGGGCTTGACCGGGTACATGCTGATGACGACACCCCGAGATCACAGTCTCACACAAGAAAGTTTCGCCACCATTCCGCCGGTCCCTTTTGTGGACCCTTTTTGCTACGACCCTTGCTACAGAACTTTGTGTTTCTCGATGTTTCAAAACAAGAAAAGCCCAATAAATAAGGGCATAGTGAAGTATTTTTCCCCCTACGGATCAGAAGGTTGCAGGTTCGATTCCTGCCAGGTACGCCAGACAGGTCAAAGCTGCACGTGCAAACATCAGCAATTGACCAAAGGCGTCTTGCGAGTGTATTCTCTGGCTTCTGATTGCGGGGTGGAGCAGCCCGGTAGCTCGTCAGGCTCATAACCTGAAGGTCGTTGGTTCAAATCCAACCCCCGCTACCAACCGATGCAGTTGATAGTGACACCTCGGCCGGCTGACAATGTACCTGTTCATCGTAGCGCTGACACTGCTATCAGGAATTGCTGTCGGCTGGTCTATTGGCGCCAATGATGCCGCAAACTCTCTTGGCACGGCGGTAGGATCCAAGGTCGTATCTCTCCGCCAGGCCATAGTCCTGATCATGTTGTTTGGGCTCATGGGCGCCCTGCTACAGGGAAGCCATGTGGTGGCGACAGTCGGGAAAGGCATCGTACCCATCCATAAACTGGACCGAAACATGGGCGCGTGCGTAGCGCTCGTTGCATGTTTTGCGGCCTGTGCATGGGTGGCCCTGGCCACTTACTGGAAGATGCCCATCTCGACAAGCCACTCCATCGTCGGGGCGGTGGCCGGTGCAGGGCTGGCCATCCATGCGCCCGTAAACTGGTATGTCATGCGCGACATCTTTCTCTGCTGGGTTTGTACACCACTCGGTGCCGCCATCATCGGCTATTCTCTATACAGGATTCTGCGCTGGGTTGTACCGAAGGTGCTTCCGGACAGGTACTCCCAGTCTGTCTTGAGCTTCCTCATTCTCTCGAGCGGCTGCTATGTTGCCTACACATGGGGGGCAAACGACGTGGCCAACGCCACGGGCGTTGTAGCCGGAGCGGGTATACTGACAACAGACACCAGCGTAATGCTGGGCGCGCTGGCAATACTCCTCGGGATCGTAACGTGGGGCTACAAGGTAATCGAAACCATCGGGACACAGATCACACACCTGCTGCCCTTGATGGCATTTGCAGTGCAGCTGGCCAGCGCCGTTAATGTTCACGTGTATACGCTTTGCGGCATACCCGTATCCACCAGTCACTCGATCGTGGGGGCGATCTTTGGTGTTGGTCTTGTCAGGGGCATGAAAGTGCTGAACATGCGGATCATGCGCGAGATCGTGGTCTGCTGGGTGGCAACGCCATTTGTGTCGGGTGTCATGAGTTTCGTTGTTTTGAAAAGCCTCGTGTTGTTCACGAGACTGAATGCGATCGGAGCCGTACAATGAAAGAGATACGAAATATCCTTGGATGGATGGGCATGGCCGAGGCGCGGTCAATCCTGGAAGACGCGTGCAAACACGTGGACGAGGTGTCCAGGACCGTGATGGCGCTGGCTGAAGCGGTCAGCGCCTTCATCAAGGGCGACATAAACGGCAAGATTGTGGCGATCGAGAATGTACGCCAGAGCGAGCATCAGGCGGACACAATACGGGCACGTATCCTTGACCAGTTGTCCGAAGGCCTCCTCTTGCCAACGGAACATGCGGAATGGATAAAGCTGGCAAAGAATATCGACAAGATATCCGACTGGACCAACAGTGCAGCGCGTCTCCTCGGTTTCATTGAAGGGGGATTGACCGAGAATGTACTGAAGAACATGTCCAGGAGCACGGAGCTGATCGTTGAATCGGTCAAGGCGCTTGGCGCGGCCATACAAGCCATGACCAAGGACGATTTCACTGCGGCACTGGTGGCCTGTGACAATATTGACCGCCTGGAGCACGAGGCCGATGATCAGAAGAAGGCAATGATAGAGGCTGTAATCCGGGCAAAACTGGAACCCACCAACCTGTTGCTGTGCTACAATCTGGCCGAGGCGCTTGAGGGTGTAACCGACAAGATCGGCAGCGTGGGTGACCTCATCAAGACACTCGTAATAAAGACGCGTTAGTCGTTGGAACTGATGCGTTGTTTCATTGCCATAGCAATCCCGGAGCCTGTCAGGGTACGCATTGCGGAATCCCTTGCGGTTCTGCGGCGTCGCCGTGACGACGCGCGCTGGGTCCCACCCGAGAACCTCCACATTTCACTCGCCTTTCTGGGTGAGGTGCCGGAGAACCAGATCAACGGTCTCAGTGGTATCCTCACTGCCGTGTCCAATGGCGCAGGACCTTTCACGTTAAAGATCTGCGGCGCAGGAACGTTCGGGCCCCCTCGCCATCCGCGCGTGTTGTGGGCGGGAATATCGTCATCACCTGACCTGCCCGCACTCCACAAAGCGCTTTCCGCCCGACTGCGTGAACACGGCTTCCCCGCAGACGACAGAGATTACAGTCCTCACGTTACGCTGGCGCGATTCACAAGGCCTGGGAACACGCGGCCTGTCACAGAATGGCTGGAGCAGTGCGGGCAGACTGAGTTCGGGATGGTTGATGCCCGTGAAATCCTGCTGATGGAAAGCGTGCTGGGACCGCAAGGTGCAAAATACCGTCCGATGAAGTTCTTCAGGTTTTCCGATCCGGGCTCCGGCAGAACCTAGTTTCTCGACACAGGTCCGCCCGGGATAAGCGGCGGAATAGGGCAATCCATCGCATCGGCAATGGCGCGCAGCATCTCGGCTTCCTCAACAGTAACCTGGCGGTCGGCCACAACAGTCGCCACACAGGAGTTAAGTACGCTCTGCTTGACGCCGGCAGGAGCCGCGTCGACATCCTTGAGGGCGGCATCAAGGCCGGCAAGACCGCACGACTCACGGGGCGTAATCTCGATCGGCTGATGAAGAGGCAATAGAACCGCGCCCTGGTTGAATGCCGCCTGCGCAGCATCGGCCTTGGGTTGTCCCCAGTACGCAAGACATGACAACAGAACACTCACCGAGTCCTTGAAAGCATCTATACCCCCACCAGAGGTTGACCGCTTGGACAGGCGCAACGCTCTTGACAGATGCCGGCGCAACATCCGCTGGAGCGTGTATTCGAACAGGTCTATGGTTGAATCAGCTTCGGTAAGCTGCAGAAGAACGATCTCAAATGCACGGTACTCCGACTCAGTCAGTTTGCGCAGGGCGGGCAGAGACATGTCCGCCACCACCAACCGGTGCTGCTTGCCCAGTGTGCCGACATCCTGCTCCAGTCTGTCCATTGCCTTGACAACAGGCATACTGCATTTCTCCCTGACAACTGCCCGCTGACGCTCGCACACCGCACTGTCAGAACGGTTAAGTAAAAGGGCATAGGTAACAGCCTGTGCCCCGACAGCATCCCTTGCCGCCTCCTGTACCGCAGCCGGCAGACTCTTGATCAAAGCCGTGGCATAGGCAAGGTGCTCGGAGTTTGGCGTGCCCACGGACGCCATGACAGCATCGCCTGAGAATGACATGGCGGCCCCCTGCCCTGCCACGGCTGCACTTGTCTCGCCGGCAAGTCCCGGGCCAGCAACGGCAGCTGGTCGTTCAATCATCTCCGCAAAAAGCGAAGGGTCGACGCGCTTGATACGTTCTTCGATAGGCGGATGGGTTGCCATGAGCCCCAGGAAGCTGGAACGCAGACCATTGCAGAAGAACAGGTGGCTTGCCTGCTCCGCGTTATCGGACTTGATCCTGGATCCTGTCGCATACCCGGCAATCTTCTTGAGAGCCCCGCCGATCCCCGACGGGTTTCGCGTGAACTGGACAGCAGACGCGTCGGCAAGGAATTCCCTTTGTCGCGATACCGCGCTCTTGATGAGCTTGGCAAAGAACACGCCGATGTAGCCGACGATCATCACGAGCAGCCCGACAAGGGCAATCAATCCAGCCGCGTTTCCCTTTTTTCCACGCGAAGACCTGCCAGATCGCATGCTGACGCGCATGGTCCAATAGCCAACCAGCGCCAGCACAAGTATCCCGTGCAGAACTCCCATCAGTCGAAGGTTGAGGCGCATGTCCCCGTTCAGAATATGGCTGAACTCGTGGGCGATCACGCCCTGGAGCTCGTCACGCGTGAGTTGTGTAGCGCAACCACGGGTGACTGCCACAACTGCGTCGCCCTGAGAGAAACCGGCGGCAAAGGCGTTGATCGAGTCTTCCTGGTCAAGAATGAACACGCTTGGAACAGGCGTACCGGATGCAATGGCTATTTCCTCGACAACGTTCAGCACTTTGCGTTCAAGCGGATCTGCCGCACCCGGCTCAATCTCCCGTCCACCAAGCATCTGGGCAACCACCTTGCCGCCGGCCCTCATCTGGAGGACCTTGTAGACCGTACCAGAAAGTATGATGAGACCGGTGATACCCACTACCAATACGAACACTTCGGGGTTCCATAGCGCGTCAGGTGTGACCGAACCACCGGCCTCGGGCTGCGAGGTGTAGACAAATACACCGATGATAACGCCGTAGACGGCAACCAGTATCAGTATGACCGCAAGGATGTAGTAGAACACCAAGAGACCGGTGTTGCGCCTTGCTCTGTCCTGGTGCTCAAAGAAGTTCATGAATGTGGCAAAACCGCAGGTCGGCGGGACATACTACAATGGTTGTCCACGCCGCCGGCGGCTACGTCCGGGTGCTTAGAACTTCACTTTGGGCGCTTCGCGTTCGGCCGGACCACCGACCTCGAACAGAACGGCTTCCTTGAAGCCCATTGGGCCTGCGAGAACGATATTCGGGAACTTCTCGCGCGCGGTATTGTAGACCATGACCGCGTCGTTGTAGGCCTGGCGGGCGAACGAGACCTTGTTTTCAGTTGAGGTCAACTCTTCCATCAACTGGCTGATTGTCTGGTTCGCCTTCAGATCCGGATAGCTCTCCATCAGGGCGAACATCTTGCCCATCGCACCCGCAAGGCCGGCCTCAGCGCCCATGAGCCCTCGCATGGCCGCCGGGTCGGCAGGATTCGCCGCTGCCGCCTTGCTGGCTGCAGTTGCCTGGTTACGTGCAGCTATGACTGCTTCGAGGGTTCCACGTTCATGACTGAGGTATGCCTTGGCGCTTTCGACAAGGTTGGGAATCAGGTCATACCGTCGCTTGAGTTGTACATCGATCTGGCTAAACGCATTTTTGAACCGGTTACGCAAAGTCACGAGGGTGTTGTATATCGCTATGCAGAAAACGATCACCACAACCACAACAGCAAGAAACACAATCATACCCGTACTCATGAGGCCTCCTTGTCTACGCCACGAAGACACTTTGAATCCCAGTTACCGGAGTACTTTACAGGTTCCGCTGCGGTGCTTCAAGGGTCAAAACGTTTGCATGCCATATTTCATCCCTCTATGATTACTGAACAGCAAGTGTTTCAACAGGAGGTGCCGTATGCTGCGAGAGTTGATCATCAAGAACCGAAGCTATCGTCGATTCCGACAGCAGGATTCAATCTCCGAGGCCACGCTAAGGGAACTGATTGACCTGGGGCGTCTTTCGGCATCAGGTGGCAACATGCAGCCGCTTAAGTACATGCTTTCATGCACGCCGGAGAAGAACGCGTCAATATTTCCCCACCTCATGTGGGCACGCCTGCTGAAACCGTGGACCGGCCCGGCAGAAGGCGAACGGCCTTCCGCCTATATCATCGTCCTTCTTGACAGGAAAGTCGGACAGAATGCCGGTTGTGACCATGGTATTGCCGCCCAGAGCATTCTGCTTGGCGCTGCCGAGCGTGGTATCGGCGGATGCATGGTGGGTTCCATAGCACGTGGACCGCTGCGTGAAGTTCTCCACCTGGACGAACGCTATGAGATCCTGCTGGTCCTGGCCCTCGGTAAGCCGGGTGAAACAGTTGTCATGGAAGAAGCAAAGTCAGAGACTGACGTCGCCTACTGGCGCGACAAGGCGGACGTCCACCATGTCCCAAAGCGTCCTTTGGATCAGGTCATAGTCGGTTGACCCGGCACAGGGCCTACTCCATCACCGTCAGGCCGTCGGACTTCGCGATGGCACGCGGGACCAGAAGCGCCCGTGGCGATTTTGCCCACAAAGTCGGTATTGAATACAGGTACGGGAATGCAAACCCGTTGCTCTGCAGCATAGCGACCGTGCCATCCTCGCCCGGCTGAAGGGCAATCGTATGTGTTCCCATCTCGCTGATCTCAATCTTGCGAGACACTTCCTGTTTTGCAGCGGGTAACCCCCTGTAGAGATGCAGAAATTTGCCCTTGTAGTTGTCCCAGACTTCCAGATCAACCGACTTGGTCCCCTTCGGTATGTACACGTAGACAGGACTCTGCGTCAGTCCTTCGGTACCGGTGTAATACGTGAATGATACGCTGTTGGAACCATACTTTGCCGTAACGGGGTCGTACACGAAACTCGCAAGTGATGCGGCGTTTCCACCGTAGCCGATGTCAAACCTGTATGTTCCAGGCCGCGGCGCCCTGAGGACGACCTCTGCAACCTGTACTTTGTTGCTTCGATCCGTTGTCACTTCCACGGACTGCTGGAAGATCATGGTCTTGTCAATCCACGGTTCCCAGCTCTTGCGAACGGCATCCCAGACGTCGACACCATACGGCAGTTTCTTTGCCACGTAGTAGTTGTCATTGGGATTGAAGGGCCACACCAGCTTGAAACCGAGAAGGTCATCCTTCTTCGTCGCCGCCATCATGAAGGGGACCGGCTTCATGTACCCGCTGTTGTATATGAACGGCGAGTCGACGGCACCGCCCTGGAACTCCATGACCATCACCAGGTCGTTCATATCGACTGCACTTGCTTTCGTGCCGTCCGACAGCACTGCATCCTGGAACATCGCCACCGGCGTCACCTTCCAGTGATCAAGCACCTTCACCCACCACTGCTGCGTCTCGGCGTGCGTGTAGTGCGCGGGGCCAGCGGCAATATTGGTGCCGACAGCAGATCGTACGTTGTCAGTCCCGAAATCACGTCGCGCAAGGACGTGCATGGCAACCATGTAGGACATCTGCCCCTTCCAGAGATATTCCTTCACCTCGGGTGACTGGACCGTGTATTTCCCGCTGTCCATGAGGTAGTGGTAGTACCAGTACTGCTTGAGATCATCGATGCGCTTCAACGCATCGGACCCACCCGCCGCTTCTAGCTTTACGGAAGCGGCATCTATCAGCCGGATCGCCTTTGCCCAGCTGTTGGGTCCGTTAACAGTGAAGTTTTCTGTGAGCATGAAGTCGTAGTAAGCCTTTGCCTCTTTCCATGCCTCTCCAAATGCCCTGCGGAACCACGTGTCGCGGATTCTGTCGAGGTCGTTCGCGGTCAGTTCGGCATTCCAGAAGATCTTGCTTATCAGGTAGTACGCGAGGCCGAACTTGCCGAAATTGTAGTCTGTTTCTATAGAGATAGCCCGATAGCCGGCATCGTAGGCCCGCCGATAATCCTCGGCAATGGCCTTCGGCGAAGCGCTCCATTGCGCAGGAATGCCGGACGGTCCCGGATCCCAGTAGTATGCGAGGCTTATTATCCTGTAGTCGCCGGACGGTTCCCGCGGCAGCATCACCTTGAACGCCCTTGCCATATCCTCCTGCGAGGCGAACTTCTCCCACTTGCCATGTCCACGGTGTTTCGGATAGCTGGCAATCATCACGCGGATACGCGGGTCCAGGTTGAAGTTTGGAGGAACGTCATGGTAGTTGTAGCTGTAGAAACTGCAGCGTATCAGGCTTTTCTTCGGAGTACCCGAGGCTGTTACCCGCCCGGCTTCCGGCAGCGAGTCGATCCACTTGTCGAACTCGCGAAGCAGCCAGTTGGCGCAGCCGAACATCGTATCGCTGGCCGCGCCGGGGTCCCAAATCTCACGAGGCTGGTTCAAACCGTTGTAGCCATGCAGCACGTAAGGTTGCCCCAGCGGTATCCCCTCTTTCGTCCTGTATTCCGGATACCACTGCTTGTACTTCATCAATTTTTCCAGCACGGCGTATCCCCCGCCGTCCTCCGCATCCATACCGAATATGACTAGATCGTCCGGCGTCTTTGCGAAACTGTTGGCGGCCTGGTTCGTCATCTCCGCGAACACGATCTGTCTGACAAAAGGAACAGAGAGATCGAGATTGCAGTCGGCATATCCCGGAGTCTGCGCGACCCATGTCTTGCCGTCGGAGACGAACACCTTGTCCGCACCCGGTTGACCTGCAGTATCGTCATTGAGCCAGAGCCATCCAGCATTCTCATTGGTAGCAGCGGGCCTCTGCACATCAGGAGCCACCACTATCCTTGGAACCAGGAATCCCTCCGTCAGTCGCTTATCCCTGATTTCCTTCAGCACGGGCTTGTGATATCCCTGCATGGCGTGACCAGGAAAAGGCGGCATTGATTTGCCGTACAGTCTGGCTCCGATATGCCATCGCCAATTGCTCGTATCGACCGTCTCGTCAACATTGTTGGACAATCCGCTCATGATCGTCCCGACTCCATAGCTTTGACCACTGGTGGGGACCAGGCTGCGAATGTAGAAAGAAGGACGACCTGCGCGTTTGATAGAAAAGACAAGCGGCCGGTTCCTGTAGTCGGGAGAATGGGTCCAGTTGGGGCCCATCCCTAGAATCTCGTAGTCGACAGATTCCAGCAGTTCAACTACAGCACTCAGAAGTCCGTCGGCCGTATTTGCCACCACCAGTGTCCTGTTTGTTTCGCTGCGGATAAAGAAGGCCTCTTTGTCCGAGTAAGCATCACCGGGCATTTCCCTGAGAGCATGCTTCACTTCCGGATCGTTGCGGATATCTGCAGTTGCCCCCTTGAGAAGCGTCAGCACGATACCACTGGAAAGGTTGGACGTGCTGACAACCGCAAAATCATGACCGGTCATCCGTTTCAATCCTTCGCGCAGGTAGTTTGCGGCCCTGCCCATGAGGATAGGCATAGTACCTTCATACCACTGCGGGTGATTGACATCAGGCCAGTTTGCGCCTGTCCCGGCCGTTACGTCATACTGTAACACAATTGGCTGCGCCTGCCCCCCCTGCCCCGGTTCCCATACTTCAAACGCAACAGAGTCATCTGGAGCCAGCCGGGTCACGGGTGCACAGGATGCCATGACAATGGCAAAAACTACCAAGGTGAACGGACGCATGTACTGTCGCATGTCAGGGCTCCCACTATTTGGAGGCGAAAGAGAAGCACGTAACACAGAACTGATTACGCGCAGGCCAGTGTATTGGCCCGGAATCCGGCAGAGAATGCCGCACCATTTTATTTGGCCTTCGCAGCCTGCTCAAGAGCCTCCACGCGTTTGGCCAGATCATCAACCTTCTTGTCCACTTCAGCACTGCCATGGTAGTGAACATGACGGCTGCTCAGGAGACTCAGGCTTCCACAGCCGGTCAAGACAATGGCCATGAAACAAGCACCGAACAGAACCAGCACCATGCGGTGGGCTTTCATCCCAGCCTCCTTCACTGCTTTTCGTCGCCTTCCGGAACACCCTTATCTGTCCACACAAAACCTTCCAACGGCTCTGCACCCGCATCCGGATCGTTCATCTGTTTCACAATCCTGGCGATCCACGCGGCCTTTCCCATCTCAACATCATCGCTAACAACTTCCGCCGGGCCATACACGTGTGTGTGCGAGGTCGTTCCCACGTAGATGCTTCCGCACCCGGAAACAAGAAACAGGAGGTCAATCAGGATGCCAGCACCCAGGGCAGATGGCAACGTGCTACGCATGACGGTTGTTTATCATTTCAGCATGCCCGTCACAATCCTTTTCAGACAACAACGCCAACAAACCCGTTGCATGACCGATGATTCTTTGCGATATTCTAAGTCTTTTTTGATATTAGAAATCTTACTGCCGAGAGGAACTCAGCAAAGATGAACAATATTCCCGTTGCCGATACCCGGACCTTTGCCATCATGGGACACACTTCCACGGGCAAGACCACCCTCGTGGACGCGCTCTGCCTGAAAATGGGACTCACCGACCGCCTGGGGTCCTCAGCGAACGCTTCAAGTGTAGCCGACTATACAGACGAGGAGAAAACACGCAAGATTTCTATTTTCGCCAAGCCTTTTAGCGCCACTTTTGCATCAAAGAGCGGCAAGAAGACCAGCGTTCTGTTTGTCGATACCCCCGGATACCAGGACTTCTTCGGCCAGCTCCTGTCGGCAAGCCGCGCCGTCGAGACCGGCGTTGTCACGGTTGACGCAGTATCACGCGTCCAGGTCGGTACACGTCGCGCCTGGCGGAGTTGCGAGAAGCAGGGACTGGCACGGGCACTCGTCGTCACGGGGCTGGATCGAGAGAACGCGGACTATGCCGGCACTCTCGCAGCCATTCGGGAAGCGTTCGGCCCAAAATGTGTACCCGTCGTTCTTCCGCTCCCGGGGAACACCGGTGTAGTCGATGTCATGGGCGCAAAGACCGTGCCGGATGCGATGGCCAAACAGGTTGAAGAAGCCAGGACACAGATGGTCGAACTGGCAGCAGAAACCGACGACGCACTGATCGAGAAGTTCCTCGGCGGGCAGGAACTATCACCCGATGAGCTTGCAAAAGGACTGCGCGCCGCGGTTGTAAAGGGCGGCCTCATACCGGTCTTCTGCTGCCTGGCGATGAAGGACATCGGCATTGTGGAATTCCTCGAAGGTGTTACGAGGCTGTTGCCATCCCCCGCCGACCTCCCTCGCAAGGATGCGGCCGGCAAACCCATCGCTGTTTCGCCGGAGAGCCCCCTGGTGGCACAGGTATGGAGAACGGTGAACGACTCTTTCGTGGGACAACTTGCATTCGCCCGGATATTCGGCGGCACGCTCAAGTCGGACTCGGAAGTCTACAACCCGAACAAAAAAACAAAGGAGCGCATCGGTACACTGCTCCTGGTGAACGGCAAGAAACAGGTACCGGTAGAATCTGCCACCGCCGGTGACGTCGTCGCCATTGCAAAGCTGAAGGTCACCACTGCGCGCAACACCCTCTGTGCGACAGGCAGCGAGATCATCTGTCCCGACATAGTGTATCCCAAGCCGGTGATGTTCCAGGCAGTGACTGCAAAGACACAGGCCGACGAAGACAAGATCGGAACGGCGTTGTCGCGTGTCTGCGAAGACGACCCCACTCTCGAAGTCGAGCGCAACAAGGAAACGAAGGAAATGGTGCTCAAGGGGCTTGGTGACGTGCATATCGACGTCGCAGTCGGCCTGATGAAGAGCCGCAGCAATGTCGAGGTCACGCTCAGCGTCCCCAAGGTGCCGTACCGCGAGACCGTGACAGCCCGCGGCGAGGGTCACTACAAGCACAAGAAACAGTCCGGTGGACGCGGCCAGTACGGCGAAGTCTATCTCAGGGTGGAACCAAACGAACCCGACAATCCTGAATGGTTTGTCGATGCCGTCGTAGGTGGAGTGATACCCGGCAACTTCATACCCGCCGTCCAGAAGGGCGTTGTCGAGGGTATGGTGTCAGGCTCCGTCGCCGGGTATCCTGTTCAAAACGTCAAGGTATCCGTGTACGATGGCTCATACCATGAAGTGGATTCCTCCGAAATATCATTCAAGATTGCCGGATCCAGGGCGTTTAAAGAAGCGATGACCAAGTGCAAGGCGGTGCTGCTCGAACCCGTTATGACCGTGAAGGTTTCCGTTCCCGACCATTTCCTCGGGGACATAAATGGCGACCTTAACCACAAGCGTGGACGGATACTCGGGATGGGGCCGGAGGATGGCGTGCAGGTCATCACCGCGGAAGTGCCCCTTGCTGAAATCTTCAGGTATGGTGCCGAACTCCGCAGCATGACCGGTGGCCAGGGCACTTTCGAAATGGAATTCTGCCGTTACGATGTTGTCCCGTCCAACGTGGCCCAAAAGATCATCGCGGCGAGCGACAAGAAGAAGGTAGAGGAAGAGGATTGACGGACAACCCGGCCGCCAGGTGCGAGTTGTGTCCGCGCCGGTGCGGGGTTGACCGTCTGGCCGGCAAGAAAGGCTTCTGCCGCGCCGGTGACATCCCCGTGGTCTTCCGTTACGGACCCCATCACGGCGAGGAACCGCCCGTTTCCGGCACCGGTGGTTCTGGGACAGTGTTCTTTGCCAACTGTACCCTTAAGTGCCTTTACTGTCAGAACTATCCGTGGAGCCAGGAAGACCGAGGGACGCCCTACGATGTGCAGAAACTGGCGAGGGTATTCAATTCGCTGCAGGCAGGCGGCTGCCACAACATCAACCTGGTCAGCCCTACCCCATGGCTGCCCTGGATCTCCGGGGCCATGGAGCTGGCAAGGAAGGATGGGCTTAGAGTTCCCGTGGTATACAACACCAGCGGCTACGAACGTGTGGAGACACTGCGGCGGTACGAAGGATTGGCGCAGGTATACCTTCCGGATTTGCGCTATGCCGACAATGCAACGGCAGCCGAGGCATCGGGCGCCAGGGACTACGTGGAGGCTGCCAGAGCGGCAATACTCGAGATGTCGCGCCAGACAGGCCCCTTCCTGACCGACAGCCAGGGGTGCGTGCGGTCAGGGGTCATATGCAGGATACTTGTCCTGCCAGGCCATTCAGCCGAGGCGGTGACCAGCCTCGAGTGGCTGGCACAACACCTTGGGAATGGAGTTGCAGTCAGCCTCATGGCACAGTATGTTCCTGCGCATCGGGCACCTGCCCTTCAGCCGTGGAATCGCCGGATAACGCGTGCTGAATACGAACCGGCATGCGAGGCAATGGAGCGTCTGGGCTTCAAGACCGGTTGGGTGCAGGAGCACGAGGAACCTGTCTCGGACAATTTGATAGGATACAAGATGCCGGCAGGTGACGGGATAGCCGTCAGCGGGCATTCAAAGCATGTAGATGAAACGGAGTGAGACATGAGCGGACATAGTAAATGGAAGACCATTCAGCACAAGAAGGGCGCAGCTGACGCCAAGCGCGGCAAGATTTTCAGCAAGCTCAGCAAGGAACTGAGCGTTGTAGCCAGAAAGGGCGGGAGCAACCCCGACATGAACGCGGCCCTTCGCACCGTGATACTCAAGGCAAAAAGCGCCAACATGCCCGCGGACAATATCGAGCGTGCGATCAAGAAAGGCGCCGGGGAACTCGGCGGGGCAACCTTCGAAGAAGTCTCCTACGAAGGTTACGCTGAAGGCGGCGTTGGCGTTGTCGTTGCCGTACTGACGGACAACAAGAACCGCACGGCTGCCGAAGTTCGCCATATCTTCACAAGACACGGCCGTGATCTCTCTGCCGTTGGCTCAGTGGTACGGGGATTCCAGCGCAAGGGGCAGATCATGCTGGATGCCAAGGGAGTAACAGAAGACAAGGTCATGGAGATTGTCCTCGACGCTGGCGCCGACGACATGTCCCAGGCCGGTGACGAGTTCGAAATTCTTACCGACCCGGCAAAGCTTGCACCTGTATGCGAAGCGCTGGAAAAAGCAGGCATCAAGCCCGTTTCGGCCGAAGTATCTCTGGTGCCGCTGAACACGGTGCCTGTAGCCGATAAGGCGGTGGCGGCAGCCATCCTCCGGTTCATAAACGACCTTGAAGACAACGATGACGTGCAGAATGTCTACACGAACATGGAAATGACCGACGAGGTCATGGTCGAGATGGCAAAGAGCGCGTAGACGGGCCGGCAGCGGCATCCCGTACTGCGACCAGCCATGAGCGAGACACCGCGAGTTGTCGGCATAGACACTTCCCTTCGCTCGACGGGAATCGGTGTGGTTGAGGCTGTGGGTTCACGCATAGTCGCCCTCGCCCACGAGACCGTAAGCATACCACAGCGTTACAGCAAATCGGAATGCCTCCTGAGGCTTTCCGAACGTGTCAGGGCGATAGTGCAGAAACACAATCCAACTGCAGTAGCCATCGAAGGTGTCTTCTTCTGCCGAAACGTGCGGACAGCTATCTCCCTTGGCGAGGCCCGTGGAACAGTGATTGCCTGCTGCGCCGAGATGAAGATCCCTGCCTACGAATATGAGCCGCGCCGCGTCAAACAGGCCGTCGTAGGAAACGGCGCCGCATCCAAGGAACAGGTGCAGCACATGGTAACGACCATCCTTGCGCTTTCAGCGACGCCACCGGAAGACGAAAGCGACGCTCTTGCCATCGCCATCTGCCATCTGCATAATATGAATAGACCTTCAATCATGATGCCGGATACCATCTAGCAGAAACATGATATCGTACATAAAAGGTACGCTTGCAGAAAAGCAACCCGCATGCGCGGTCGTCGAAACCGCGAACCTCGGCTATGAGATACTGATCCCCCTCAGCACCTACGATCATCTTCCTGCCGTCAACTCGCCCTGCAAGCTGCTGATATACGAGCATGTGCGGGAAGACACCCACCTCCTCTTCGGGTTCATATCCGAGGCGGAACGCCGGATGTTCCTGCGGCTGATGGACGTGAGCGGGATCGGCCCCAAGCTCGCGCTCAGCGCCTTGAGCGGCATGTCCGTCCGTGATCTTACACTTGCGATAGTCGACGGTGACGTCAAGCGTCTCAGCCAGGTATCAGGAATTGGCCGCAAAACAGCCGAACGAATGATAGTGGAACTCCGGGACAAACTCGACAAAGCCGACGTGCTTGATTCGCGGGCAGGCGCAACTCCGGCAGCACCCGAGACTGTTCGTTCACGCGATGCCGTTATGGCATTGATCGCTCTTGGTCACAAGGAAGCTGTGGCCCGCAAGATGGTGTCGGACGTCACCCTGGCCACCGGCGCCGCTGACCTGGGAGTTGAGGAAATAGTGCGTCGCGCACTCGGCGGATGACATGAATACGAACGATTCCATAGATCATGAACCGGAGGTCACGCAGAAACTGAACCAGCCGGATCGTGATTTCGAAATAACGCTTCGCCCCTCTGCGTTCAGGGATTTTGTTGGCCAGCACAAGGTCCGCGAGCGGCTTGAACTGGCGGTCGAAGCGGCCCGCGGCCGCAAGGAAGTGCTGGACCATGTTCTGCTGTCGGGTCCGCCGGGGCTTGGCAAGACAACACTCGCATACATCCTCGCAGGGGCCATGGGGGCAAACATAAAGGCCACATCGGGGCCGGTCCTGGACAAGCCCGCAGACCTCGCAGGCCTTCTCACAAGCCTTGAAAAGGGCGATATCCTTTTTATAGACGAGATTCACCGCATACAGAAGGCCGTCGAGGAATATCTCTACGCTGCCATGGAAGATTTCGTGATCGACATAATGATCGACCAGGGGCCCAACGCCCGCTCGGTGCGCCTGCAACTCAAGCAGTTCACCCTGGTAGGAGCCACGACAAGGAGCGGGCTGTTGTCCGCCCCGCTCCGTTCACGTTTCAGCATCAGCAACCGCCTTGACTACTACCCGGCAAAAGACCTCAAGAACATCATCGACCGTTCGGCACGCATCCTCAACGTCGATATCAAACCTGAAGGTTCGATGGAAATAGCCGGAAGGTCCCGTGGAACCCCCCGGATTGCCAACAACCTTCTGAGGCGCGTCCGTGACTATGCGCAGGTCCGGGCGGGCAACACTGTAACGAAAGAAGTCGCTGACCGGGCTCTTACCATGCTTGATATCGACCGCTACGGACTCGATGAGATGGACAAGCGTATCCTTGAGACAATAGTGATCAAATTCGGCGGCGGCCCGGTCGGCTTGAACACGGTGGCAGTATCGGTCGGCGAGGAGCAGGGAACGCTCGAGGAAGTCTACGAACCATACCTGATTCAGGAAGGCTATCTCCAGCGGACCCCGCGCGGACGGACTGTGACGCCGCTTGGATGCGAGCGTCTTGGTATCACTCCGAAGGGCAAAGCCCAGCGCGAACTGCTGTAGCGATGCTCTTCCACGTCAAGAGCCACCTCACTGCGCTCTTACGGGCGGTTCCCTGCCAAGACGGCGAAGGACTGCCTTCAGGTCTTCCCATGCCTCTTTCTTCGCAGGAGGATTCCGGAGCAGGTAAGCAGGATGCAGCGTGGGCATAACGTCAATCCCTTCGAAAAGCATCCAGTTGCCCCTCAGTTTCATGATGCCGGCGCTGACGTTAAGCAGGCCGCGCACCGCAGTCGCACCAAGTGCTACTACTACTTTCGGATGCAGTATCGCGATCTGCTCTTTCAGGAATGGAAGACAGGCATCCATCTCGTCGGGCATGGGCGTGCGGTTCTCCGGTGGACGACACTTTACGATGTTGCCTATGAAGACCTGCTCACGAGCATACCCCATGGCTTCTATCATGCGGGTCAACAGCTGGCCTGCCCTGCCGACAAACGCCAGTCCCTGTCTGTCTTCATCTGCACCCGGCCCCTCCCCCACGAACATGATATCCGGCGTGGAATTGCCCTGCCCCGGCACCGTTCGCGTTCTCTCTCTGTGGAGAGAACACAACTTGCATGCGGCCACTCGTGCTGCAATGTCGGCAAGCCGCCGGGAGGCAGGATCGGCAGTCGCATCAATCTCTGCCGCGGGGGAAGGAAACGATGTCGAAAGAGGAACCGGCGAACAGCTGACGCCCTTGACTGCCGGGGAGCCAGGCGGGACACCAGCCTGCGACCCTGAGACCTCAACCGTCAATCGGCCTTCTTCCTGCTCATAGCGCAGGTAGTCCTCAAGGTTCTTCGCGATCTTCTGAAAGCTCACTTGCCTCCCCGACGCGGCCCTGCTGGTTCGAGGCCATGCGCCTTTCCTTGCGCGCCTTGTGGGCCTCCACGCCCTTCACGAACAGCGGGCCAATACCAATATAGACGACGCCAAGGGTCAACAGTATGACGGCAACGCGAACCGACATACGCTCTCCGGGCAGGAACAGCATACCCACCAGTACAACACATGGAAGGAACAACGCCGCTTTCTTCGTAGGTTTCGGGTAGCGGAGGTTCGTCACCTGCAGGATGATGAAGACTGCCGTTCCTACAAGGAACAACACCGCCACCCATCCCTGGTTCAACGAAAACTGATCCCGGGGCGGAGTCTGACTGATGAAGACAAACATCGAGACCCATCCGGCGTTGGCGGTGATAGGTAGCCCTGCATACCCTCCCTGCCCCCGCAACGGGTCACGCACCTTGAACCGTGCAAGCCTCACTACCCCCGACAGCGCCACCGCTGACGGGAGCAGAACTCGCACCACCGTGTCCGTGCTCTGCAGAGTGACCGCAAAAATCAGAATCGCAGGGGCAATCCCGAACGCGGTCAGGTCCACGTAGGTATCAAGCTCCGCTCCGAATTCACTCTGACCGCGCAATACCCTCGCCAGGTTGCCGTCAAAACCGTCCAGGATCATGGCCAGCATGATCAGCTGCGCTGCGACGCGGTACAGTTCCGGACGCCCGCTCTGCATGCCCTCAAAGGTCACAAGGATACTCAGGAAGCCGGACAGCATTGCGGCCAGGGTTATGGAGGACGGGATCAACTGGCGCCAATTGAATATAAGGGGGTGTTTCTGCGTCCAGCGCCACCAGAGTTCACTCATGGCGTTCCTTTCACGCGCGCAACCACGCTTTCTCCCGCACGGACGCGGTCGCCTACTGAAACCTGTACCTCAACTCCGTCCTTGGGTAAATACATATCAAGCCTCGAGCCGAATTTCATCATGCCTATGCGGTCGCCCTGCTTGAGTACTACCGGGTTCATAGGGTCCGGCCAGTAGACCACCCGTCGGCACACAGGCCCGACAATCTGCGTCACAAGACACCGGGTTCTCTTGCCTTCAATCAGGATCTTGTTGTGCTGATTGACTTCGGACGACTTCTCCTTGAAAGTGAACACGTGTTTCCCGGGGAAATAGCCCAGGAAACGTGACGTACCGGATATGGGGCTCCGGTTCACATGTACGTCAAAAAGACTCAGAAAGATGCTTATCCGCACTGCATCTGTCTTGAGGTACTTGTCCTCTTTCACGTCAACGATACCGGCCACAACACCATCGGCACCGGCCACCACAAGTGACTCATCACCGGGCGGGATCCGTTCGGGGTCACGGAAGAAATAGAGCATGTAGAGGCTCAGAACCAGTCCAACAGCTACCCCGGGAACCGCAGCGCGCAATGGACGCACTCCCATGGCAAAACAGGCGATGATTATGACCAGGGCAACACACCAGCTGGCCATGAGAAAAGGAATAACTTCATGTCGAACATGCACGTGTTTCTTCTCCCTGCTAACAAGGCGATTGTCATTCAATCAGAATCATCTTGTCAAGCGGCCCCTTTGTCGCACTGAAGAACCCTGCGCCGGAGACGCCTGCCCGCGCAACGCGTTCAATACATGCCGGAAATCCTCCGGTAACGGCGATTCGAACTTCATGGTCCGACCCGTGCGCGGATGTACCAGTTCAAGCAATGCCGCATGCAGCATCTGGCGTCTCACAGTAACCGGGAACGTGCCGGCAGGCATCCGGCCATACTGGGAATCGCCTGCCACTGGATGCCCGATGTGCGCCAAGTGTACCCGGATCTGATGAGTCCTGCCCGTCTCGATGCGCACCGCCAGCAATGCGTGCCGTCCAAGCGACTCAACCAGCTCATAGTGTGTTATGGCCCTGCGACCACGCGTTACCCGCGTTGACATCTTCTTGCGACTAAGCGGGTTACGGCCTATCAGGGTATCTACCGTGCCTTTGTGCGGCGGAACACCCCGTACGATGGCGTAGTATTGCTTGCGAACTCTGCCGTCGCGGAACTGGGCAGAAAGCCCGTTCATCGCCCTTTCGTTCTTTGCAACAACCATCACCCCGCTCGTATCCTTGTCAAGTCTGTGCACTATCCCAGGGCGGCGCTCCCCTCCTATCCCGCCAATGTCCGGGCAGTGATGAAGCAACGCGTGTACAAGCGTCCCTGAGGCGTGTCCCGGCGCAGGATGAACCACCAGTCCTGCCGGCTTGTTCAATACCAGGATGTCTGAATCCTCATGGATGATGTCGAGCGGGATGTCTTCCGGCTCCAAGTCCACCGGCACAGACCCGGGGACCTTGACGACGATTGTCATCGCCCTCCTGACTCGGACGTCAGGTTCGATCAGAGGAGAACCGGCAGACACATTTCCGCTTTCAATAAGCGACTGGATCCGCGTCCGTGAGAGGAATTTGATTCGTGCGCTCAGGAAGCGATCAAGCCGTTCTCCCGATGCGGAAAGCGGCACTTCAATCCGGACGACGGATTCTGGATGCATAGAACATCACTCCAAGTCCTGTCATGAACAACACAAGACTGAAGACTTGTGCCATTGTCAGAAACCCGATCTGAATCCTGGCATCGCCGCGCAGGAACTCGAAAAGAAAACGACCTACCGGGTATATCAGCAGGTACGCAGCACTCACACGGCCATTTCCGACGTTCCGCCGGTACATGGTAAGGAGAACTACGTAGAGTGCGAGGTTGAACAAGGCCTCGTAGATCTGCACAGGATGGACAGGAAGAGTTTCCGGCGTGAAACGGTCTATCAACCCGGTATTGACCTGGTGGCACCATGGAAGGCCGTCCCTCGGATAACGGATCGCCCATGGCAGGTTCGTCACGCTGCCGTGGCAGCACCCATTCAGGAAGCAACCAAGTCTGCCGAAGGCATGTCCGAGCGGAAGAGCAGAGATAACGAAATCCATGAACGGCAGAATCCGCTGGTGTTTGACCACTGCAAATACGGCCAATGCCAGCACGGCGCCTATGAAGCCGCCGTAATAGACTAACCCGCCCTCATGGAAATAGAGGATTCGCCACGGCTCATCGGCATAGTCGCTCCAGTTGGCCGCAACATATGCAATCCGGGCGCCGATTACACCCGAAACCATCGTCCACAGCATCAGGTCCGAGCAGAAGTTGAAACCACGACCATTCCTTCGCCCCGTCCAGACCCAGTGTGCCAGGGCGGCCAGGAAACCGATGGCCATGCACACACCGTACCATTGTATGGTCAGTGAGCCTATCTTGAAGCACATCGGGTTCAAAGTATCAACCGCCTCCGTTCCCCACAGATTCGAATTTTACCTATCGACAAGGCGAATGCCAGTAACTAATGTTAACCGACTTATTTGACGGTGTTTCCGCGATAATTGGCAAGTACAAAGAAAGTCATGCCGACTCCTGATGACAGCCCCAATGTCGTCCTCACGGACCGCCTTGCTGAGCTCAAGTGCAAGCAGTGCGGTTGTGAGATCGACGTAGCTGAGCTCGACCCGTTTGTCATGGTCGAGTGCCCTGACTGCGGCAATATCGAGACCGTTCCGGCGCGCCTTGGCTCCTTCCTCCTGACAAGCCTTATCGGCCGCGGCGGGATGGGTGGCGTTTACCAGGCTATCGACGAATCGCTTGGCCGCAAGGTCGCGATCAAGGTAATGCTCCGTACGCTCGGCGACAACAAGCAGTTCGTCGAGACGTTCAAACGTGAAGCCCAGGCCGTGGCGAAACTCAACCACCCCAATATCGTTCAGATCTACTCGTTCGGGCAGGAAAAGGGACAGCCGTACATCGTCATGGAGCTTGTGGCCGGCCAACGGTTCGACAAGATGGTAGACAGCGGCCAGGTGCTCGACCAGGCAACAGTGATGCAGATTGGATTGGATGTGGCCGAGGCACTCAAGGCGGCTGACGACATCGGGCTCCAGCACGGGGATGTCAAGCCGGAGAACATACTTCTAGACGAGAAAGGCAAGGCAAAGCTGGTGGACTTCGGGCTGGCCACCTTTGCCCACCAGGACGAGCCCGAAGGCGTCTGGGGAACGCCGTACTACATTGCCCCGGAAAAGGTCCAGCGGAAGAAGGCTGATGGCCGGTCGGATATCTACAGCCTTGGCGCCACGCTCTACCACGCCATTGCGGGTCGCCCGCCATTCGAGGGTAAGACCCCCATCGAGGTGGTGAAGGCCAGGCTGGAACGCCCACCCCCTCCTCTGCACTACTTCCGCAAAGATGTCGACAAGCAGGTTGAGGCAGTGATAGGGCGGATGCTCGAAGCACTGCCGGCCAAACGGCATCCAACCTACGCGTCGCTGATCAGTGATATGCAGAAGCTGGTCAAAACACTCGGTCCGATGAAGAAGACCGTTGGTGGGCCTGTGACGGCACGCATCACCCTGCGAAAGAAACGTTCGGCGCCGATAACAATCGACGCAGGCACGGCAGCACCCTCTGCAAAACAGGAGCAGGCGTCGCCTCCAACAGCATCCCAAGCGCGTCCGCCAACGGCGGCTCACCCACCCGTTGCATCAGGCACGCGCGTGTTTGTGCGCAAGACGGGCGGGGCGCCGTCAACACAGAGCGCCCTCGACAAGTACAAGACCAAGGTTACCGGTGTCAATGCGCCCACAGGAACAGGCAAGACCGTCAGGCGTTCTGCCCGCAAGACGGCAAAGGGCGTCCTCTGGACACTGCTCGTTCTCCTGCTCATCGGCGGCGGCACCGCCGCCGGAATACACTTCAAAATGAAGAAGGACCGCCTCATAGACCAGCGCAGGGAACTCCTGGCGCTGGCAAAAGAACGGACAAACGCCGAGACCACGTTCGCGGCACTCCATGCAACCGCGACCAACGTCATAGGAACGGCACTACGGATTGAGAACTCCACTGCCCGGATCACGAATGCCGTGTTCTATGTGACAGGCGAAATGCTTGCTGCCGCACCGGTCGCAGCAGCGACGCCGCACCCCGTAGCCGGAACAAATGCTCCCCCCGCCGCCACAAACGCGCCGCCTGCACCACCAGCAGCGGAACCGGCGGTCGGGACCGCCCCACCCGCCACACAGCCTGCAACCGACACGCCCGAACCGGAGATCAAGGTTGAGGCAAAGAAGGCACTTGCGCTTGTGCAGACCGCCAGGGAAATCAAGTTAAGCACACAGGGAATAGTCGATGGAGCAACTGAAACGCTCAAGAAAGCGCGCGTCGCGGCGACGTCGGAATCAGCGGCCGGGCAGGCGAAAGAGCTCGGCAAATTGAAAACCGAGCTGGCCACCCGGGTTGACGAAGTCGAAGTAAATCGCAAGGAGTGGGACCGGCACTACAAGCGTATCATTGAAATTGAACAAGCCGCGCGTGATGAACGGACCGCCAAGCTCAAGGCAGAGGACGAAGAGGCTAGGCTGCGGAAAGAAGAGGAAGACCGCCTCCGCAAGGAGGAGGAAATAAAGGCGCTAGTCGCAAGTGAACTCCAGCTTGCCGAGGCAGCCCGCACAACAGGGCAGCCACTGTTCAGGCAGGCGAAGTTCAAGGAGATGGCTGACACGATCTCCAAGCAGCTTCGCGACTACAAGACCCCGGAAGGCCAGGAGGCAGCCAAGGTACTCATAGACCGATATACTCGAATGGAGGCAATGCGGGCATTCTTCGTTGAACGACTCAACGCCGACAAGTTCACATGGGGCTGGATTCGCTCGGCAAAGTCCAAGGAAGATATTCTAGGAGCCGACGAAGAAGGCATCAAGCTGCAGGGACGGAAGGTTCCATGGGCAGAAGTCAGTGTAAAGCAATGGTTCGCCTTCATGCAGAGGTACCTGAGCGGAACCGAGGTCCGCACACGCGTCCTTGGAGAGCAGAACCTTGCGGCGGCAATCTTCTGCTTTGAACATGGGAACAAGGAAGCGGCCGCAATATTTGCCGCTAAGTCCAGGGAGTACTGTCCGGATATGGAAACCCAGGTCAAACGCCTGGTGCCGCTGGAATAGTTGAACTACCGCCCTGCAGCCCCGCGATCCGGATCGAGTTCGAACTGTACCCGTCGTATTACGGCAATACCCGTGGCTTTCCTGATCTTCTCCACGAGCGTTTTAGGTCCAAAACGCCTCAGTTCGTGAAGCCAGACATTGTCCGACACAAAAACACGAAGCATGTCTCCGTCGATGCGACCGGGGCGCGCGTGCCTCGCTACTGAATCGCCCACAATGCCGACCCACTCGCCAAGAAGGCGCTCATTGAGGACGGTACGCTCGATTCCGAACTGCTTGAGGACAATGGGCAGGACTTGGGCGATATCGCTTGGCTCCCCAGATGCGGTGGGCGGTGTGCTGTCAGCAATATGGCACCTTTCCCGCTGAACCGCCCACTGACCGCGATTGTAACGTCCCCCTCTGCGTGTTGATGTCATGCCCTTTTCGTACCATCTTTCACCTTGCTTCTCCAGTCACAAGTCGGCACCATCCGGCGCCGAAAAGGGGGATGTCGAAATGACACAGGGGCTTAGTGGCAACATGATGATTGCACAGAGCGGTGGGCCGTCTTCCGTGATCAACCAGAGCCTGATAGGTGCAGTCATTGAGGCAAAGAAACAGAAGTCGATCAATCGAATCTACGGTGCGCTCCATGGAATCAAGGGAATCCTTGGTGACAACATGATCGATCTCGCCAGGGAGACAAATGCCACACTGAAGGCTGTTGCAAACACTCCGTCGTCTGCACTCGGCTCGGTCCGCAAAAAGCCTGCCCCCGAGGACTGCATAAAGATATTCGATGTCCTTCGCAAGCGGGATGTCAGATTCTTCTTCTACATAGGCGGAAACGATTCCGCCGAAACGGTCTGGATTATCAGCGAGGAAGCCAGAAAAGCCAAGTTCGAGATGCGATGCTTCCATATCCCCAAGACGATTGACAACGACCTGCGCGAAAATGACCATACGCCAGGATACGGAAGCGCAGCGAAGTTCGTTGCCTGTGCAGTAAGCGGGATCGACCTCGATAACAGGGCCCTGCCCGGAGTCCACATCTCTGTCATCATGGGTCGGCACGCCGGCTTTCTCACTGCCGCATCGGCGCTGGCAAGGAGAACCGACGATGATGGGCCACACCTGATCTACCTCCCGGAAAGACCGTTCAACATGGAATCTTTCCTGGTCGATGTGAAATCCGTTTACGACAAGCTCGGCAGGTGCGTCATAGCCGTCTCCGAAGGGATATCCGACGCAAACGGCACCGCCATCGCCGCCAAGTTCAGTAAAGAGGTCGACTCCCACGGCAATGTGCAGTTGAGCGGGACCGGGGCACTTGGCGACCTGCTGGCAAATGAGATCAAGGCAAAGACCGGGATCCCCCGTGTTCGTTCCGACACCTTTGGATACCTCCAGAGGTCGTTCCCGGGCGTGGTCTCGCTCACTGATGCCCGCGAAGCCGCAGCAGTGGGTGCTTTTGCAGTGAAGAACGCTGTGCGCTCCGATGTCGATGCTTCCGTCGCAATACGCAGGAAGGCCGGCCGGGTGTACAAGGTCCACTACGAATGCGTACCTCTCAAGAACGTTGCCAGGGAAACACGGCATGTTCCTGATGAATTCATCAGCACGACAGGGAACAACGTCACCCGGGCATTCATTGACTACGCCGCACCGATAGCAGGCCCGCTGCCGCTCATCGGGAAACTCAGGCGCGTCCGGGTCTAGCACGCGTTACAGGAAGCCTGGCCAGGACACCAACACCGGGAGATGCACAATGGCAATCGTACCATGTCGTCCGAAATGGAAAAACACGCTCACCGACCGCCAGCGCTTCAAAGATCAGATGCACTACAGGCAGATTGACAGGTGTTTCAACATGGAGTTCGGCTACTGGGAAGAGAACTTCCATGAGTGGCCTCTCTTCGTGAAGAACGGAGTCAAAACAAACGGTGACGCCGAGGTCTTCTTCAATTTTGACCGTATCGCATGCACCGGCGGCAATGTATGGATGAATCCCACCTTCGAACACAAGGTGGTGTCAGAAACGGCCGACAAGAAGATCATCATGAACGGTGATGGCCTGCTTGCAGAAGTGCCGAAAGACGGGCATGACACTATCCCCCACTACATAAAGGCTTCCGTGGTCACACCCGACGACTGGAAACGGTGCAAGGCCGAACGCCTCCGGTTGGACGATCCCGCGCGCAAAATCGACGTGGAAGCGATACGGAAAGCTCACCCGATATCACGTGACTATCCCCTCGGGATATGGTGCGGCTCTCTGATCGGCCGGATCCGCGATATGCTGACATTCGAAGGTCTTGCGTACGCATGCTATGACTACCCGGAAATGGTTGAGGATATGGTCGAAACAGCGTGCGTGCTTGTGGAGCATTCGCTTGATCAGATTCTGCCCTACGTAGAGCTCGACTACGCCGCGGGATGGGAAGACATATGCTTCAAGAACGGGCCCATCGTGTCTCGTGATTTCTTTGAGCGCGTTGTGGTGCCGCGCTACCGCCGCATCGGCACCAGGCTGCGACAGGCCGGCATTGACATCTGGTATATCGACTGCGACGGCGACGTACGTCCCCTGCTCCCCGGGTTCCTGTCCGTCGGGGTCAACTGCCTGTTCCCGTATGAAGTCAACAGTTGTGTGCATCCAGCCGTTCTCCTCAGGGAATACGGCCGTGACCTGCGCATAATGGGCGGTTTTGACAAACTGGAAATGCGCAAGGGGCAGGCCGCGATAAGGAAATACATGGAATCGCTTGCTCCGCTGGTCGAACGAGGCGGATACATTCCGTTCTGCGACCACCGGTGCCCGCCTGACGTGAAGCCGGATGACTATCTTTACTACCTTGGACTAAAGGAACTGATGTTCGGCATGAAGTAGCCACCTCGAGTTCAAGTCATTACGACAAGTCGCCGAACGTGGCTCCAGGACGGTCAGTCCGTATGACGGACTGACACAGCTCAATGGAGTTACTTCCGATGCCGATGGCGCGTGACGATCTCTTCCTGCAGAACCGGGTCCAGTGAGACGAAACGCGCGGAAAAGCCTCCCACCCGAACGATCAGGTTGGGATACTGTTCCGGGTTCTTTCTTGCGCGCTCCAATTCTTCGACGCGTGTCGTGTTGCCCTGGAAAATCATTCCACCTCCATCCAAGTAGCGATTCAGCAGGCCCCCATAGACCACCGGCCTGGCAAGTTCTTCCGCGACGTCCCACATCGTGGTTACACCCCCGGACACGACAGAGTAATCCAACGAAACGCATGAATTGATGGCCGACGTGATACCGTTTTCCATGGCCAGGTTCTGTGGCGTCATGCCGTGTCCGATGCGGGCGCCAGCCTTCTGTCCGTCGGCCCTGGCTCCCAGTTCACGGCTGGCACCCGGTCCCCATACGAAAGTGAATATCATGGGTTTGAGGCTTCCACCAAAACGGTTTTTTGCGCTCTTGGCCAGCGCACAGACGGTTTGCATCACACGGTTTGCCATCGCATCGGCACCAGAGTCCTCGGCGCCAAACCGCGGAATACGTGAAAGACGTTGTCGAAGCTGTTCGTGGCCATCGTAGTTGACGCGCATTGGCGCAAGAAGCTCAGCCCCTGACACAAACCCGTCCTCGTAGACGGCGCATCTGATCGCATGCAGTGCATCAGCAGCAGCCGTGATGGCAAGTGGGGCAAACCCATAGTCATGGTACCGTGCACCACCGTCCTGCTGTTCGCGGCCGCGTGCAATGCAATCACCAATCAGACTGGACAATAGATAGCATGGTCGCCATCGTGCAAAACACTCGCTGCCCACATCCAGAGCCCGCACGAACTCAGCGAATTCCCGGGATAGTTCATTGGCGAACTCAGCGTACAGGTCCTCGAAATCATGATACTCGGCAAGCGTACGGCTCACGGGAATACGGCGTGCCCCGGTCAGGAGGTCTACTCCGCCATTGGCTACAAGTTCCAGCGTCTTGGCAGTGTTCATGATGCCAGTGCAGTTCATGTCACAGGCCATCCCCTGGACACAGATTTCCATGCATCCGCCGGCCATGTACATGGCGGCGTCAGTGGCTGGCACGCCGCTGCCCTTGATCGCAGCCAGGCTGGCCTCCTCGTTGTATATCTGGGCCCGGTTCCGGCCATATAGCAGGTAACGCACGACAAGATCCTGAAAGGCCTTCGGATCGTTGCGTGACATCCGCACGTAGACGGCAGGATGTGTCTGATCCAGCGCGGCAATGGATTCCACAATCATGTACGAGAGGGGGTTGAGAGACGATGAGCCATCCGGGTGCGTTCCGCCTACCATGATCGCCTCGACCCACCCGTCAAGCGGTTGTATGCGCTCGTGAAGGCGAATCATGAGTTCATCCACCAGATCCTTGGCCTCAGACTCCGTGATCACCCCGGCGGCGAGATCGTGTTCAAGGTAGGGCCAGAGGAAGTAGTCGAGACGTCCGGGTCCGTTGCCCCCATAAGGGTTCTCAAACATCACGGCAAGGTGCTGGAAGTAGAACGCCTGGACAGCCTCCCGAAAGCTGCGCGCAGGTTTTCGAGGCACGTGCCGGCATCGTTCCGCAAGACGGCTTAGACGCTCGCGCTCAGTTCCTGTAGACAGACCAGCCTTCGCCTCAAGTGCCGCTACATGCTGGTCATTCCACCGAAGCACGCTCTCCCAGAGGATGATCGCGCCACGATAGAAACGCCTGCCTCGCATATCCCTTGCATTCAGCAGACCATTGCGCAGGCGCTTAATCAGCCCTTCCACCCCCTCGCGAAGCACGATCGCCCAGTCCCATCCGATGTGTCCCGGCCAAGGTCCATGGTCGAAATACAGCTTGATTCCGGCTTTCTTCAGGCGCCTTGGCAAACGCATATCTACAGAATATGGCGTAAACCGTCTTCCGGAATCGCCTTCGTGTGGACGATTGGGCCCGTTCTGGTAGAACATGCCTACTAGTTGCTCGTCATCCAGCAGGACTACAGGTTTCTGCTCCAACGCGTGGCCTATCGATCTTGCATAGCGTTCCCAGTACGGGCGGCCGGCATGCCTGCCAAAGAAAGCTTCGGCAAAGCTCTTCATGGCCAGGTTTGGGGGAGGATTGGCGCCACGAACCCGGCTCGCATCCCTGAACCGGATCATGCGCTCTGATAGTGGCACAAACACGCCCTTGGCATCTGTTGCTGTTGTCACACTTGATATGACTACCACACGCAACATACCTGCAGCAATGGCACACTGCACAACAGGCGGGCGGTGAAAGACAGGTTCTATGCGCCATTAATTGTTTGTCTCCGGTTGGCCTTCCACTATTATCTTTCGATTCTCGTCTGCAATTCCTGTGATAGCACGCAGGGAGGAGCATCATGCGCAAGTTCAGCAAGCAGGACATCAAGCCGCAAACTATTGCACATAGGGGCCGTTTCGATCTGAGCGCGGTTATCACACCGGGCGCAGGCTCAAACCTGATTTCGTTCAAGGTGGATGGCAAGGACCTCATCTACTGGGACGAGGCCGGTTTCCTCGCAGACGCCAGCGAGAGTTTCACGGGCGCGTTCAATATGTACCCAACCCCGTGCCGCCTCGACAATTGCACGTACTCGTTCGAGAAGAGAACTATCGTACAGAAGAAGAAGGGCGAGAAAGTCTTCATTCATGGACTGGTAAGAGACGAACCGTTCCAGTTCAAGAATACCGGAGCGTCCCTGGCTTCATGGATCGACGTCACCCCTTCCCATCCGGTCTACGAAGGCTTTCCATGGACACACAAGTTCATGGTGGTCCACACCCTCACGGAGGCGGGACTGGAGATACGATTCAAGGTCGAGAACCACGACAAGACCGCCCTGCCTTTCGGGTTCGGCGTACATCCATTCTGGCGGATCCCGGGAAAGCGGGCTGATGTGTCGATCCGCATTCCGTGTGACAACATTCTTGAACTCAAGGACCTTGTCCCAACGGGCAACTACTCGCCCGTGACAGGAACAGATATGGATCTCCGAACACTTCGAAGCATCGATACCCTTTACGTGGACAACGTTTTCTGGCCGCGCAAGTCCGGCGATGCCGCCGAGATCATATTCAAGAGCATAGACAAAGCCATGACCATCGAGGCCAGCGGCAATTTTCCACACATGATTGTATATGCCCCGAAAGGTAAGGATTTTCTTTGCGTGGAGAACCTGACATCAACACCAAACGCGCCGAACCTGGTTGAGAAGGGCAAGGGTAACGTTGCCAGCATGTTGACCGCGGCGCCGGGTGCTGCTGTTGAAGGGTGGATACGCTACACAATCAGGAAACTGTGACCTTAACTGCCTGACGAACGGAGGGTATACGATGAAGATCACCAGTGCACACCTTGAAGAAGCCGCCAAACGGGCAACCGCGTGGCTGGCCGCACAACAGACACCCATGGGCAACTACCGTGGAAGAGAACCGCAGAGGCCGGATGGAACATTCCCGGACACGGATGACATAGGCTGCTACTACAAGAGCATATACTCCCTCCGCGCAACCGGACAGGCGGCGGCTGCCGCACGGCTTCTGACCCATGTCTGCAAGCGCTTCCAGTCAAAGGAAGACGACTTCTATAACACCGCTGATGTGCGCAGCTCCGGAAGCTACGGGCCAGTCTTCTGCCAGATGTACCAGAACGCATGGATCATGCGCGGAGCAGCGGCCCTGACGTGGATGGGCCTTGCCAAGCGCATCCTGGACTTCATGAACACGCAGCGCGACCCCCAGTTCGGCGGTTACCTGACACACGTCAACTCCAAGACAGGCGTAATCGACTCAAACTCAACCGCAGTCGGCGCATGGTCCTGCCTGCTCGGCGGCAGGGCCGATCTCGCAAAGCAGAGCTGCGACCTCCTTCTGAAACTTCTCGGCCAGCAGTCCGACCCGGACATCCTCTGGTCACGCTGCAGGAAGGACGGGACTCCAATAACGGATCTCTCAGATGTACCCGAAAAGAATCACCACTATGTCCGCGTTCACGCGAAGCAACCCAAGCAGGCGTACTGGATTTGGGGCTGGCCGATGAATGTGCTCATATCCATGGCAGAGTTGACCGGCGAGAAGAAGTATTTCAACGGCGCCGTGAAGATTTTCGATTTCCTGGCTGGTGCGCACGAGAATGCCTTCTCATTCACCACGGCCGGCAAAGATGCGTGGGGCGCTGCGCGTCTGTATCGCGCCACAGGCGACAAACGCTACCTTGATAAGTCACTCAGGCAAATGCAGTACATCCTCGATCATCAGCACAAGGATGGCTACATGCTCGGCGAGGGTGTCACGGATGAGTCAGCACAGCCCAGGCGGACAACATTTGACTACACGGCGGACTTCACGAGCTGGCTGATCGACAACGCAGGCGAGTACGCGGCGATGGGACTCTAGAGACCTGGAGATATGCGATGGCAAAGAAAGACAAACGTGTTGTCATAGGATTTGATGTGGGTGGTACGAAAACAGCCGCCGTCCTCGTGGACGAGGACGGCCACGTGCTGGGCAGGGGCTTCGGTGGTTCAGGAAACACCAACTTTATCCCGCTTGATATCGCCAATGTATCCTACAAGAAGGCTATTGAGGACGCCCGGAAGATGGCCGGCATATCGAAACTGCGCGTTGCTGTTGCCGCAGTAGGCACTGAGCCAAGGCCCGACCCGGTGGCACCGATCATACGCAAACACTCAGGAGCAGGCCGCATCCTCCACCTCAAGGAGGGCGAGTGCTCCATGGTGGGAGGCCTTGTCAGTAAGGTCGGTCTTTCACTCATCTGCGGGACCGGCTCCGTTGGCTGGGGGCGCAACAAGGCAGGGCAAGTGAGTATGACAAGTTGCTGGGGCCCCATCGGCGATGAAGGCTCCGCCTACGACATAGCGCGTCGTGGCGTGAACGCGGCTTTCTGGGCCTGGGATGGTCGGGGTCCGAAGACCAGCATCGTCAACAAGCTTCTCAAGATGTTCGGCAAGAAAGATATGCGGGACGTCTGCACACCCCTCTACACGAGCCCTAACCTCCGCAAGGACTTTGCGAGCCTGAATATGCTTGTGACGCAGTCCGCGTCCGAGGGTGACAAGGTTGCCAGGGGCATTCTCCGTGATTGCGCGAAACAGGTGGCGCATTTTCTCGCTTCGTGCGCAAACAACCTGAAGATGGGTGCAAGACCTTACCTTGTCGCATCCCCCACTGGTGGTCTCCTCAAGGACTCCAACTGGCGCTACTTCAAGATGATCCAGCAGGAGTTGCGACGCATTCATCCCGGCGCGAAACTTGTGAAGCCTGTATTTGAGCCGGTTGTTGGAGCCGCACTGATCGCACTGGACGCGATAGGCGTGAAGTGGACCCCGGCACTGGTGGCCACCGTAAAGGCCAGCCTTGCCGCGCTACCAGCCAGGAAGTAGTTGCACGTCACGGTCTATTGAAGCGCCTCAGGCAGACACCGGCTTCCTTCAGGAGCTTCCTGGTCTGTGACGTAAACTGGTACTCGTTCTCGTACACCACTTCCCGGATACCGGCGTTGATAATCATCTTCGCACATATCAGGCACGGACTGAGGGTTGAGTAGAGCGTTGCACCAGCCACCGACACGCCATGGTATGCTGCAGTGGTGATGGCATTCTCCTCCGCATGCGAACAAATGCATTCCGCCAGGCCGCTGCCGGAAGGCGCCTTGCTTGCACACCTGGGACAGCCCCCGGCAAAACAGTTACGCACACCGCGCGGCGTCCCGTTGTAACCCGTTGAAACAATGCGGCAGTCTTTGACAATTACCGCAGCCACCTTGCGCCTGAGACAGTTGCCGCGCGATGACACCACGCAGGCGATATCCATGAAGTACGTATCCCAATCGGGCCTCACATCCCGGCAGCACTCCCTGTTCTTCGTTCGAGCCTTCATGCCATCCCCCTCGGCACGGCAATCGATATCACATGCCGTCGCACAAGCGATTTGAGAAATTCAACGCAACTGAGTTCAGCTTCGCGCCTGTTGGTCCTGTAACGTTCCACGAACGCATCCACAATATCCAGTGCCGTACGCTTGCCATCGATCAACCGGAAGACAAATGACCCTATCTCGTCCAACTCCACCCGCCGTTCCATAACTGCCGGCTGGAACCTGGCAAGGAAACCGCTGCCACGAAGCACAATTACCTTCAGGACAAGACCCGCAGGCCCGTCTGCTGCTTTCACGCCGCCATTCACAACGGGAATGGCCTCCAACGACCGGCGCCGATCAAGACCGGCAGCCTTCTTTGTTGGCATGAAACTGAAAATGGTTCTCTCCCGATCCGGAAGCGCGAAGGATTTCTACAGGGCATGCCCGTCGATTGCGCCGACGGTGATCTTGATGTTCTTGCGTTCTTCGAGGCGATCGATTCTCCCGTCACGTATCCAGAGAATCCTGTCCGACACATCGAGCATTTTCATGTCATGTGTTGCGGCAATGACCGTGATCCCATCGCTCTTCTTCAGCTGGACAAGAAGCTCTATCATTTCGCGCCCGGTATTGACATCGAGGTTGGCAGTTGGCTCGTCCGCCAGGATGATCGCCGGATCGTTGGCAAGAGCACGCGCCACGGCAACGCGTTGCTGCTGGCCGCCGGACATCTCGTAAGGCCTGTGGAAGATACGATCGCCCAGCCCGACTTTCGTCAGGATCCCGGCTGCCTTGTCACGGGCGTCGTCGGGAGTAAGCCCGGCAAATACCATGGGCAGTGTGACATTCTCCATGGCGGTCAAAACCGGCAGGATGTTGTAGCTCTGGAATATGTAGCCGATCTTGTGGCAACGCATCCATGCCAGTTCATACGAGTCAAGCTGGGCAACATCGATCTCGTCAATGAACACCATTCCTGCAGTAGGCGAATCAATTCCACCCATCATATTGAACAACGTCGACTTACCGGAGCCGGAGGGGCCCATTATCGAAAGATACTCTCCGCGGTAGACATCAAGGGTTATGCCGTCCAGGGCCTTTGTCACAGTCTCCCCGCCACCATAGTAGCGCTTGACGTCTATGGCGCGAATGACGACATCACGCGTGGACTGCTCGTTGACTGCTTCCTGCATGACAGGACACTCTCCTTTACGACACCGACTCTAACATGCCGCCACGACACCGCACAAAGCCTTTTTCAGTTCGACTTGGGTCATCACACCATCAGACAGGGATCGGGGCTTTGCGCAACGCATCTGCAATTCTCCCGCCGACGCGATCGATATCACCATCGCGCCGATAGTGATACACACAGATAGTAATCGTGTTGCGCTCCGGCACATGCCACACAAAGGCGCGATAGCGGTAGCACAGTCGTGCGACATCCTCAAAGTGTCCAACCGGGAACCTCATCCGACGGCGCATGCAGGAAATACTTTTGCCATCAGCGGAACTGAAGCGAACTCCTTCCAGCGACCGGACCTTGCCGAGGAACTCCGCGGCCCATTCCCCTGCCGGCTTCTGCCTGATGATCCACTCCGCCATGGCGACATTCCAGACAAGAAGGCGCCGCCTCCGCCACTGGAACTGCAACAGCTGGCTGCCAGCCTGCAACGTGGTCAAAGCCAGCCGGAAACGCCTATCAAGCTCGATCGACAGACCGTACACATCCCAGGGTCTCAGGGGACCGTCATGCAGGGCAAAGGAGCTCACGATGCCGTCCAGGATTTCCTTCGGCTGACGCTTGCCTGTCATGTCACAGAAAAGCCGTAGCAGGCCGAAAAAGAGCCCGTCAGGCGACACGTAGACAGCGACGACAAACTTCTGCTTCTCCGGCAGGGCAAAAAGCGCCCCATGCCACCCAGGGATGCCTGGATGGATATCCTCCTTGCCTTCAGCGCCATCCTCCATCCTGCTGCATGCCCTGTCGTATTTCTCCATCAACCTGAGCTGGTTCAGCGGCTTGTCGGACCTTATCCAGTCGAACTGAAGACGCAGCGCAAAATCATCCTGTATCTCGACATGTGAGTCGCCGTATCCGAAATGGTACGCGGAAAGGTTCCAGTCGGCGGGCATCAGAAATGAAAACCCGTCCCAGGCGAACCTGTGAACGGCATTGGAATGGGCATTTCCCGGATCCGGCATGGTGTCCCGGTCAGGCCAGCGTCTTACCGTCTATCGTGCCTACTTCGATCTTCACATCGGAACGCGCGGCCACACGGTCGATGGCGCCATCCTTAATCCAAACAACGGTATCCGAGGCTGATAGCATCTTTGTGTCATGGGTGGCGGTAATGATGGTGATACCGAAATCCATCTTCATCTTCGAGAGAAGCTTGATGATTTCCTCTCCGGTATGGAGATCAAGGTTGCCCGTCGGCTCATCAGCCAGGATTATGGAAGGTTTGTTCACTATCGCACGGGCAATCGCCACGCGTTGCTGCTGCCCGCCAGATAATGCGGCCGGTATGTGCTCCAGCCTGTCTGCCAGGCCCACCTGCCCAAGAGCCTCGGCAGCATCATTGCGAGCCTGGGCGGGCGTCCTTCCTGAGAAGATCCGGGCAATCGCCACATTCTCGAGGGCTGTCATGGTGGGAATCAGGTTGAAGGACTGGAAGATGTAACCGATGTTGTGACATCTGACCCACGCTATCTGGCTCGGAGTAAGATCAGTCAGTCGATAGCCCGCCATGTATACTTCGCCGCTCGTCGGACGGTCAAGGGCCCCGACCATGTTGAAGAATGTTGATTTGCCGGAGCCCGAAGGCCCCATGATGGACACGTACTCGTTCCGCTTGATCTCAAGCGAAATGTTCCGGAGGGCGTGGACCTCCTCCTCGCCCATACGATACACCTTGGAAATATTCACCGTTCTTACTATGGGTTCCGACGTCATTGCTCGACCCTCATGGCCTCAACCGGTTCCTTTGCCGCTGCCCAATGGGCCGGGGCTATTGCCGCCACAACCGATATGAGAGCCCCCACGATGCACGAAATACCGAGTGATTCGCCAACTTCAAGCCATGGCATGAACTGCCAGACATAGTTCTGGAAAGAGTGCGCTGAGATCGCGACGCTCACCACAAGCCCGGTAAACAGCCCCATGAACGTACCGATCACTCCCTGCAACGCGGATTCGATGAAGTAAATCTTCAGGATAAACGTGCTAAGAGCGCCAAGGCACTTCATGGTGCCAATTTCGCGCACACGCTCAGTAACGGACATCAGCATGGAATTTATGATGCCCACCAGACACGTGAACAGTGACAGGCCGATAAGAAGAATCATCCGCGTATCGGTCCCGGTATTCTCAATAATGTCAACGTCCGCCTTCTGAAGGAGAATGTTCAACTTGTCCAGGTCCTGACTGATCAAAGCGTTAGTAATGTCGTCCATCACAAGCATGTACGTAAGGAATGCGATGGCAAGGACGACGCCAACCATGGTGATCATCGACCTGAAGAAGCGACGTCTGAGACTGCCCCAGCTGACGGAGAATGCGACTGTCCAGGGGATCACGGTCTGGTCGGGTATCCGCTCCAGTTGCTCCATCCGCTTTTCTTCGTTAGTGGTGTTCATGTCCTGGGCAATCTCACTGCGCGTTCCTGTTCAGGTCTATGGGAATATGTACGTCAGCCAGGTAGGACACGATCATCGCCAGCGCCACGATGGTCAGTTCGCCGGCAATAAGACCGAGGAAGAGGCCCCTCACCCTCGCGTAGACATCCTTGTTCCCGTACTTGGTAACCAACGTCTTTCCGATCCACCCGAGCAGGATAGAAAACCAGTAGACGATCATTATCGGGTTGACCAGCATGATCAGCCCTATCGGGTGCGGCAGCCAGAAGAGAAACTGCCTGAAATACAGCAGCAACGCCATGCCTACCGCCCCGGCCGCAATCCAGCCTATCTGCGTCGGATCGGCAGCCGGCGGGCTCTTCATGAGCGACGTCACATGTCCGAACCCAGCACTGTTGGGAAGAGAGGTATGGAACCACGAGTTCATCTCATCCGCTCCGCCGGCATAGCTCATCATGATCTCACCGAGGACACCCACAACCATCGCGATGGCAATTGCCGCAAGGATGGACATATGGAATCCAAGCCTGCGCATACGCAGGTCATTCCGGATCTTCAGGGCATTGGCCATCGCAGGAGCAATGAATGCCTTGATGTCCAGGAAGAGCACACCGTAGTAGACCATCAGGGGCGCGAACAGCCCCGGGGATGTCCACGCCTTGTCCATTCCAAGAACGTTGCGTATGAAATGGAAGGGTCCTGCCCACGCCTGGAAGCCAAGGATGCCCCCTTCTGTTACGGCACGGATCAACCCTACCGTCAGCAGCAGGATGAACAAGCATACGAAGATTGTGTACCACAGGTTGGCGCCCATTCCGCGCCACAACAACAGGACGATACCTGCGCAACCGACCAGGAAAACGAATGAAGCCACCCGCAGTTCAACCTGCTCGTCGCGCTCGAGCCCGCGGATGGAACCGGGCATAATACAGCAGGCTATGTACCTGCGGCACTTGAACAGAACCACAGCGGCAAACACAAGCAGTGCACCGCCGCCTTGCGATGTTCTGAAGTTCAGGATCGTCCACCATTCGGTTTCGAACGACGATTCGTTCACCCCGTATCCGGACCACACGAGGATCAGAAGCTCGAGCATGTACAGGACGGAAAAGAACCAGAGCGAAAACGATATCTTCTTCGGTATCAGGAAGGAAAGCCCGACCATTGTAAAGAACACTTCGGACCGGGCAGTCGGCATGAGGCCCTGGAGAGCGCTCTTCTCTATGAAAGGCTTCCAGTAGTTCTTGAAATCAAGGAGCTTCAAACCCGGCACCAAGTCACTGTAACACAACAGGTTCCACCCGAGGAACGATGCAGAAACTGCAAAACCGGCCCAGAACAGTCCGCTCTTGAAGACGGCCGGCAACACGCCGGCTTTTTCATCAGAGGCGCCTGCAAGGTGTTCGGTCAACTCCGCCAACGGATAGATCAGTTTCTCGTTGTGCGCCCATTGCCGGAATATCAACATGTTGAACGCCATGAGAACGATGTACGTCATGCCGATAAGCAGGCCCCACCGGACCAGTGGCTTGACCCAGTGTGCCCACGGCACGTCGCCCACGAAGAACCTGCGCAGCGAACTGTCAAACTGAGCATACTTGCCCTGCAACTCGACCAGTCTCTTCTCGGCCTCCGCGGCGTCGACTGCGGACAGGGCCTTCTGCATTTCACCCAGGGCTGCCACTGTAAGCTCAACACACTCGGCAGCACGCATGCGCGTATCCAGGGCAGCGGCAGTCACCTCTAGTCCTGTCTTGGTACGATTCAGAGAACGCAGACGTCCGCTCAACTCGTATATTTCCGACTGAATCTCTTCGGCCTCGGCACCGGACAGATCACGGCTCTTCTTGTGCAGTTCATCGAGCTGCGACTGGTTTTGCACAGAATCACCCCTGACCCGGACGAGGGACTCTTCGATGGTAGCGCGCCGCAGCTTTATCGCGTCTATCTCCCTGATCGGCTGCAACGCATCCAGCGCACCCTCCAACTCGGGGCCCAGCGCATTGGGGCTGGTGCCGGATGCCAGCGCATCCCGTGCCTTCTGTAGAAGGGCCCATGAACGCCTGCCGTAAGTCATGCGCTTCACACGGGCCAGGTAGGTTCCGCCGTCCTCTCCCACCAGTGGCAGGATGCCCGGGTAGGCACGCATGCCTGCAGGGAGACCGCGCCGGAAAACACGGACCTTTTCGAACGCCCGCGACTCCAGCTCACCAAGGGCTCCGCGAGTTTGCTGGACAGCAGCATCACGCTCGGCAAGTCGCGCCGAAAAACTCTCGACAACGGATGCCGGGTCAGATGGCGCCCCTGCCCGGGCAACAGCCAGGGAATTCCAGACGAGCATGGCCTGTGACAGTTCGCCTTCGGCAAGCGACTTGGCAGACTGAGCCCGGTTGCCAGCCATCACCTTGGCCGCCTCGTCTCCGGTCATGCGCCTGACTGTTTCCATGGCCGCGTCGGCGTCCTTGATCCGCTGCTGCGCCTTGGTCACACGGAGAGCCGCATCGTATACCTGCCTGTCCGCCTCGGCGGTGTTCACGGCTTCCAGGTAACGCCTGGAGGCCTGCTGTATACCGTCTTCACCGACAAAGAACTGCTCGCTCATGTACGGTTCCACGTACTGGTTCCATCGGCTCTGGTCGTTGTTCCATGCCTCGTTGAACAAACCGCTCATGAAAGGAACCAGCTGGGCCGATAGCCCGAATGTGGAAATGCCCGAGGACACCAGCCCCATGCAGAAGATCAGTAGTATCTCGGCCGGCGCAAATGGCTTGATGATCCGAACAAGTCTGCAAACCGGGTTGATGAAAAGCACCGTTACGAATAGGAGAATGTAGGGAAGAACCGGCACTTGCGTCGCCGTCACAACGAGGCCGCGACGATTGCCGAAATACACGGTCAACATCGCAAATATGGCGCATATCAAGGCGCCCAGAAGGAATGCCCTCACCGTTACCCTGGTCTGGTTCTGTGTTTGCATGTCAGAATGTCAGCGGCGACATCATCCTTGTCAGTATCGAGAACGCGATAGCCAACATACCCACCAGTCCCATACCGCAGGTGAAACCTGCCAGCAGAACGGGCGCATACTTGAGCCACATTGAGCCGTACTTCTTCTTCAGGTAGAACTGGCCCACAAATCCGCCCAATGCCTGGAAAATGATGGCGCCGGGGTATGTCTCTCCCATTCCACGGACAAGGCCGAACACAAGCAGAGTTGGCAGCCCCAACGACGACAGAAGGGCGTAGGAGACAACGCCTGCTCCAAGCCCCCACCCGAACACATTCCACTTCCACGCCTCCATGAACAGTGATCCGCCTTCCATCGTGGCGCTGAAAGTAAGACACGACATTTTCGCCTGCAAGTCCCACATCTTCTGGGCAAACGGATACGCTTCCGACGGAACATCAGCCATCTGCCACAGAACGTTCGAGAAGATCAGGGAAGAGACAATGACTATCGGGTAGGTAACCAGCTGTGTCTTGACCTGGCTCTTGATCTTCGTCCCGGTCAACTCAAGTATCCTGAACTCCTGTGCCTGTGGCCCGTAGTTTGGCATGGGCAGCGGGGCGAACCATATCTGGATACCCCGGTATCCGCTGAGAATGTATGCCGCCTCACGGACCATCGGTATGGCGAATGCCTGCCCGCACAGTCCCTCCAGCTTTGCACACGCATATGAAATGAGTGGTGTGTAGAGGACAGCATAGCCGACAAAGAACTTCCACGGGAATCCGGGGACCAACCACGTTGACAGCCCAAGCCATGTGGCTGTCGTAAAAGCATATATCCCGACAGAAATAAGGATCGAAAAATCGCCGCGCTTGACGTTGTTTGTCACAAGCCGCTGCCAGGCACTTTCGCCATCCCCGGCTCGTGCCGCGCTGTCCGCCGGCTTCCTCCCGCCTGCCGCCAGGAGAGCATCAAACAACGGCCTGACCACGCGCCAGAGGCTCACCATGGCCACCGCAACCGTGAGTCCAACGCCGAAGGACAGGTAAAAATCAATCTGGTTCGAGTACGAGGTATCAATGAACCCCATCTGCTCAGTCCAGTTCGACAGTATGCCCTTCCTGTAAAGAGTGGGATTCGCCACCATGTTGAAAACAACACCGAAAAGACCTCCCACGACAGCCCAGAAGGGAATCACCGTTCCCACAAGGAATGCGCCAATGTTGAAATCGATATTGATCGGCGTCGCCGGCAGGAAACGGCTCAGTGCCGGCGTAAGATCCACCCATGGTATCGGTATCAGCTGGACCGGCTTGGCAAGGAAGACCCCGGTGACGGCAGGAATACCTATGAAGAACGCCCCGAACACCATCCCCAGCATGCCGCCGATCGAGAAACACCGCCACCGCCACGGTTGCCTTTCAGCCTTGGACTCGGTGAGCGAGACAATGCCCGAGGCACCGACCGGCGCCATCGGGAAAGGAAGTCGTTCGACGTCATTCGTGATCCGGTAAAGGACATAGCCGAGGCCGAAGTTGTCCAGCCGCGAAATCAGCATCGAGAAGGAGACAAACAGGATGGGCACAAGCCAGGGCCGTGTGAAGAACGTCCGCCCTCCTTCCCTTATCTGTTCGGCGGTCGGCGCCCACCATGTCGGAATTTCCTGCGCCACTCCCATCGCCTTGGCGAACTCGGACTGCACGAAGTACTGGTTCCACAGGAGTCCCCCGAACGGGTCCGAAAGGGCCAAACCCGCCATGTAGAACAGAATATAGACCTCCTGCATCTTCAGTTCTTTGAGGGAGCGCCTGGCAATTTCGGAGAAAATGATGATGGTGACCCACCTGCTCGCCTGCATCATGTTGCCGGATGTACCCTCAAACAGCATCAGGTACATCGAGGCAGGCATCATGATCATGCCGAGGAAAATGGCGCCGATAACCGTTTTCCAGGAAAAACCATCCGCAAATTCCTGGGGCGGTTCCATCAACCGTCGATACTGCTCAAGATCGCGGTCAAGTTCGTAGGATTTTGCCATCTGTCAGACCCTGTCGGCAGTTTTGAACATTCTGTTTCCGTGCTCCACGCAGACTCCGTGCTGCGCGCTGGAGACATTCCGCCAATGCAGCAGGTACTGGCGCAGCCTCTCCAGGAACGGCTTATTGGTGGCTGCCCAGTTCGTGTCCTGTCCCGAAACACGTTCGATATCCATCGTCACCCTGTAAGACTGCACACGCTCGTCAAACTTCGCAACAAAGGTGACATCCTGTGTAACGCCGAGATCGAAGGGAGCAAGCGCAACATGGTACAGAAGATTGTAAACTGGACGGCCCTTTTCGTCTTTCCCCACCTCACGCCTGATGCCATGGGCAATCAGATCGCTTAACGAGGCCTCGGTGAACCGGCTGAAATACTCGTCAAGATACGCCAGTATGCCCGTTGCAAGGTCCGCGCGGTAGATGAACGGGAACGGCACCTGCATCCGTTTGCCGTCATGCGGGGGCAGCGACCATTTCCTTTTCCCGGAAGGAACTGCAGCCTTTGTCGCCATGTGCGCCGGGTAGAGCGTGGAAAGCATCACAACCGCGATTGTGAATATGATCACGTAGACCACGCTGAGCGAAGAGAAATTCAGGTTTATGTCCTTCACCCACCCGAGCTTGCTGAGCGTGATACTGAGGATTTGCCCGATCAGGTAACCGCCCACCGAACCTATGACGCTGTACACGAATGCCTCGGCCAGGAAGAACGTTCCTATATGCGTGGGGTTAAGGCCCACCGCGTTGTATACCGCTATCTCCGACTTGCGTTCGTACACAGCCCCGAGCATGGTGTTCAGGATGATCGTGCTCGCTATCAGCAGCGGGATGATCAGCTTCGACAATCCGCCGATAGAAGTGCGGTAGCCTGTGCCCATGTAGTAGACACCTTCTGAAATCTTGCGCTTGCCCGCTGCCCCTGCCTGGAATGGCAGACGGCTGCTCACGTAGAACTTGGCATGTGTTGCGGTGAGCAGTTCTTCAACGTGTGGCCAGATCGGATCATCATCCTTGAATCGCACCGATACACTGTACGGCTGGCCGCCGATCCGCGCGAGCGTTCGCGACGGCATCACCACCATCGACGAGGTGTCCACGTACTCCACGCCGGCGCCGCCCTCTTCTTCCACCGCTCCCGTCAGCTCCTCCGCTGCCTTATCCGACCCCTGCTTCTTGACCTGGACAGGCAACAGGGGGCGATCGTCTATGTCGCGGATCGAACGGAAACGGTCATCGTCAAGGATCCCGACAACCTTGTACTCACGGCTCTTGAACACGATCCGGCAGCCGGTCATGTTCCCGGGCGTAACACCCATTGTGTCGGCGATCGCAGACGGCAGGATGACTTCATCGGCATCCTCCGACGAGAAATACCGGCTGCCAGGCACCATCGGGATGGGTTCGATAAAACCATTCTCGAGCATGGACAAACCCAGGACGGCAAATATCTGGGCGGTACGCTTGTCGGGCAGACTCGCAACGTGGAACGGGATTATTTCCGGCTGCCAGGAACCCAGTATCCTGGGCGACATCAGCCAGTAGCGCAGGTTGACGTCGGCCCGCCCGTGGTACAGTCGTTCCATCACCTGGGCCGTCGCCCTGTCCATCATCTGGCCCGGCCAGTGATACATGAGGCCTGTGTATGGCGCTTTCTTGCCCTTGGGCACAATCGTCGGGCTCATCTTCTTCGAAATGCTTGAGAAGGCCAGCATGGTGAATGTCACAAGCACTATCGTGGCGGTAGTCAGGGTAGTGCGGATCCGCCGCCGTTTCATATTGTTCACACCGATAAGCATCGCCTGCTGCGTTACCGTGGAATAGCCGACATCGGCAGTATCCATGCCAGTGTACGTCTGGAACAGAAGCTGCATTTCCCCTTCGAACCGGGAATGCAGAACGCTGATGACAAAGAAACCCAGTCCGCCCATCACAAAAGCCACAAACATAGCCTCGGGTGCCTGCGCTATCCTGAATGCCGGATGGATCATGCGGAAGACGATGAAGGTCGCCACAAAGATGAGAACGAACATGCCCATCTGCGCTTCAATACGAACAAACTTGAAAACAAGCTTCTGAACAAAGAAACAGAAAGGAAGCATCACGGCCATGTAGAACACAACAGCCTTGAGCATGTCGTTGGTGATGGCAGCCGTCTGCGCATACGCCTTCACATGCGAGCCGAGCGCAGAGTACAACTTGCGCAGATACACCAGGTAATCGTGGCTGGCCCATGCGGATTCCATCACGGCCCGCGCTTCGTCACCGCGCTTGAGAAAATCCTTCGTGAGCTCATCCGACACACCGCGCAGATTGTCCACGCGGAAACTGTTCAGGACAGACATGTCGTTGACGATTGTCCGGAAGAAGTCCGCCCCGATTCCTGTTGCGGCGCTGTAGCCCGTGCCAAGCGGTTCTTTCTCGGTGGCATTGAGCGCAGTCAGCTTCGATGCAGTCAACAGCTTGAAGTATTCGTTCTCCTCCACGTAGTAGCAGGCCGGCCCTGTCTGCGAAGCCGGCACCTGCCTCACCGATATCACATCGCTGGCGCCCCAGAACCCGTAGCGGCGGGGCGACACATGGCGCCGCGCATTCAGGATTTGATACGTCGGTATGGTGATGCCGCTCGCGCCGAGCGCAGACGAATCATCACGGCTGTAGATCGGCAGCTCACGGCATGCAAACAGCGCCATCACGCGCGCCGTTGTCCGCGTGATGCCGGTGGGAACACGCTGGTGCACCTCTCCCGCGTCCAGCGTGAAATCAACATTCACGAAATCGGGGTCGTAATGGTAGGCCGTTGTCAGCAGCGGAGTGCTGGAGGCCTCATCGCTTATGCCGTATATCATAGTGGCGGCCCGATCATCCGTAAGGGCCGTGTATCCCCAGACCACCCCGTCGGGAGCCACCTTGCTGCCACCCGATACCATCATAAACATGCACCCTGGAACCGGCAGGCTCGGCAACACTGAAGCGGCAAACTCATCGAACTTGAAGGTCTTCATCCGGATGGCCCACATCGTATTCTGGCGCGTTTTTTTGCGCTGGAACCTGGGCATCTCGTCGGGATTGGTGACGTCGGGCGCATCAAGGAAACTGCGGAACAGCTGGGGCACAAACTCCGTTACTTTGCCTACGGCAACAGGATCAAGCCGTGCAAATGTGTCGCACGGCGTAAACACCCGTCCAAACGCGCTATACACGTTGCGGAAGCTGAAGGCCGGTGTCGCATTGGCCGAATGGAATACCTGGATGCCGTCGCCCTTGACCGGGAAGTAGTAGTCTTCCTTCAGACCGCCCACCCTTGTCAGGGTATCGACCAGGAGGTTCCGATCCTTGTCCCCCTTGACCAGCGGCAACGCCTCCGCAAGCTGCGCCATGTTTCGCCCGAACCGGGCCTGCCAGCGGCTGTTATCCCAGACACCTTCCATCGAATAGAAACCTATCTCGGTGGACGTCCAGTCAAAATCCAGGCACACCACGAGCGCAACCGACCTGCCCTCGAGAACCGTCCTCACCGGTGTATTGGAGCTGTCGAGCGCCAGGTCCGCGCGGTTCATCTCAGCCCATCGCCGATTCTGGTCCATTATTTCCTTAACATACCGGCGGAGTATGTCCACGGACTCAGGGCTGGTATCGTACAACTCATCAAGAGTTGTCCTGTTACCGAACTTGTTGAACAGGGTCAGGACCTTGACGTACTTCTGGCGCTCGGTTTCCATTTCGTCGCGACGCTTCGTTGCCTCTTCCGCGGACAGTCCCTGCCTGAACATCTCTATCTGCTTGCCGCGCAGGATGTTAACATCACGACGCACGACGGCGACCAGTGGTTCCTTGATCGTTACGAAGCGTCCCGTGGACTTGTCTGTCTTGCTGCGCAACTCTATCAGGTAGTCGTTGTCCTTCTTCCGTGTTGAAGGTTCCAGCGTGAGCTCGCTGTAGCATCTCAGCATCAGCTCCTCGTGCTCTATTTCCTTGGCGATGGTATTACGTGCCTCTTCGATCTCCGCGCCCGGCGCCAGGAGGTGCCAGGCAAGCATACGCTCACCGAGCAGGTTCTGCGTGTGGGCATTGACGGCAACAAGCATCACCGACCTGGCCGGCCGGTTCTTGCGGAACTCTTCAAGCAGCTGCATGAGAAGGTAGAGATTGGCGCCGCACTGCGCTCCCTCGGATATCGATGGCACAACACTGTCACTGTCCATCTGCGCGGTTATCACCATCACGTCTTTGCCGAGCACCGGGTCACTCCCCGGAATGTAAACCCACAAGTCCCTCAGCAACCGGTTCTCCCATCGCGAGGGCTCGGCATGTATTCTACCTGCTGCTCTGACGCCCGACGCTTTCAGTGCCGCCCGCAGATCCCCTGCATCCTCGCCGGCGAGGTAGTAACAGGGTATCCGTGCTTCCGTCGTAGTGACCTTGCTTATCGCATCGTCGGGAAGCTCGTCCTCGGATCCGAGGAATATGAATCCGCTGAGTCCGAACCGCATCAGGTCATACCAGCCCGGCTCACACTGCATCTCAAGAACAGCCACGCAGTTGGACAGGCCTATACCTTTTGCCGCCGCAAGATCTGCAACGCCGCCCCTGCCCAGGTAAACCAGGTCAGTATCCATGTCGCGCTGGCTGAAATTCCCAGGCCGCATGAGCGAGGGGTGCATAGCCAGGAGCGGAACGCGCGACAGCTTCCCCACTGTCAGTTCGGCGGCGCCGGAAAAGTAGCATGGCGCCCTGAAAGTGATGGCGCCGTTCGTGAACCCGCTGGCAGCAAAAGCGGCGGCAACCCGCTTTTCCGTTTCGAGGTTGCCGGCTGAACCGGGTGTACGGACCATTGCGCCGTCGAAGAGATCCTTCATGGCGCCCGGCAGACCACCCGGCCATTTTCCGGGGGATGAGTCCGCTGCCAGCGCATTTGTAGCTGCTGCAAACAACAAAAGTGCAGCAGCAGCTTTCCAGTATCGAGTCGCCATGACGGTCTAAATGTCCTCCGGCACAACAGAACACCAGCCCTACCGGGCAGGTCCGTGACGTAGGAGGCTCTGGTTACCCGAATACATGTGAGCATTCAAGCATGAAAATCAAAAAAGACTCTGTTCACGCCGCTTTTTTCTGCCCTTACGGCAAGACAACCTGCAAGACTCCGACCTTGTAAGCCCAACCCATTTGCCATATCTTACCCACATCAATTCTGAGTATCCGGAACGGAGGTCAGGCAATGAAGGCTGTTCCCATCGCAGGCGATATGACGAACGCTATCGTATCGGAACTCGGGCAGAGCCCGTTCTTCAAAGACCTGACACCTGATGACCTGAAGAAGATAGCCGGCCAGGCCAGGCTCCTTCAGTTCGATCCCGGCGAGACCATAATGGAACAGGGCGCGCCGTCGGACAGTTTCTTCCTCATTGTTTCAGGTGAAGTCATAATCCGTGTCCGGCACACGAAAACCGAGGAACCGGTTGAAGTCGCTCGCATCAAACCATTCGACACGATCGGCGAACTCGGGCCTATTCTTGGTCAACCCCGTTCTGCTTCGGCCGAGGCGGGTCAGGATGTCATGCTTCTCCGGTTCGACGAGAAGTTCTTCAACGACATGTTCAAGACACTTCCCGGGTTCGGGCTTGTCACCTGCCGCGTGCTTGCCAAGCGCCTGCAGCAGTCTTCCCGCAAGATCCCGCTGTCCCAGTCAAACGTCGACGCCCACCAGATATCGGATGACGCGAAGAGACTGCTGCCCGCTGATTTCCTGCAGCGCCATCGCATTCTTCCCATCAAGGTCGAAGGAAATGTGCTCCACCTCGGTTTTGTCGACGACCCTTCGCCGCAGGTGATCAACGCAGTTCGCGAGAAGCTGCCCGGGATGGAACTCAGGCCGGTCTCCGTCGATACGGCTGTATTCAACGCTGCGATGCAGCAGCAGGTGAAGGTTTCCCTGAAGCCCAGGGCTGCCGCGGCAGCCCCGGCGCCAGGCGTGGCAAGCAAGTCCCCTGCCCTTGACGACATGCTCCGCCGTATGGTGGCGGAAGGCGCGTCGGATATCCACCTGTCGTCAGGCCAGCAGACACGTTGGCGCATCGACGGCGACATGCAGGACATGCCTGGAATGGAAATCCCGGCCGAGGCGGCCATCATGGCCCTCATGGAACCGACCATGCCGCAGCGCAACATCAAACAGTTCAAGGAAGACAACGACACCGACTTCGCGTACGCCATCCCGGGCGTTTCCCGCTTCCGCGTGAACATGTTCCGGGACCAGAAGGGCGCCGGAGTTGTGTTCCGCCAGATTCCAGACAAGATCCTTACTATAGAACAGCTGGGGCTCCCCGCGGTCGTGACCCAGTTGTGCAATTTCCCGAAAGGCCTGATCCTTGTAACCGGCCCTACCGGCAGCGGCAAGTCCACCACGCTGGCGGCCATGGTCGACCATGTCAACAAAGCCCGCATGGATCACATAATCACACTCGAGGACCCCATCGAGTTCGTCCACGTGAGCCAGAAATGCATGGTCAACCAGCGCGAAGTCGGCCCGCATACGACATCTTTCAGCCGCGCCCTTCGCGCTGCGCTGCGCGAGGATCCTGACATAGTGCTTGTCGGCGAAATGCGCGACCTGGAAACAGTTGCCCTGGCCCTGGAAACCGCGAACACTGGTCACCTGGTGTTCGGCACACTGCACACAAACACCGCTGTAAGCACGATTGCACGTGTCATCGACATGTTCCCGGCAGCACAGCAGAACCAGATCCGCGGCGTTCTCGCCGACTCACTCAAGGGTGTTGTTGCACAGACCCTGTGCAAACGGATAGGCGGAGGCCGTGCCGCGGCCCTCGAGATCCTCGTTTCGGACACCGGGATCGCCAGCCTGATACGTGAGGGGAAGACACACCAGATCCTCAGTATCATGCAGACCGGCAAGGCAAAGGGCAACAGGCTGCTGAACGACGAACTCGTGCGTATGGTCCAGGAAAAAGTGATCGCCCCCGAGGAAGCCAACACGAAGGCCGTCGACAAGGACGACCTCGCACAGAAACTGAAGACAGCCGGCCTCGTGTAGGGGCCGTCACGCCGGTCGCAGGAGCAGTCTCTCGCCGCGCCGCGTGCTTATGTTCAGGACCGGCCCGCTTGCAGTCTCACGCCGGCCGCCGCGGATGATCGCGGCTCCCGAGCCCCAAGGATTGGCAAGGCGAAACACGCCGCCGGCGGGACTCTGCACATCGACCCGTACCACTAGTCCCCTCTCCCTCGCCGCATCTATGAGGAAAGCGCCATCTGCGCGCATACCGCTGAAAGCAACCTGTTTCCACCCTGCCGGCGCGCCGCCAAACAGATGCGTAACGCCCCTGCGCGTGTGAAGCAGCATCTCCTGGACCGCCGCCACTGCGCCCATGCCGCCATCCATCTGCATGATCTCGGGGCGATGCAGTTTCCTGCTGACCGCGCCTATTCCCATCAGCGTAAACCCGGGCACCGATGCGTCGTGCAGCGTCCCATACCCCTGGTTCGTGTAAATGCGATCGAACACATCGAGATAGAGCTCCGCGGCCTCGCAATTGCCGACATGCGAATGGATCATTGACGCCCACGGTATGCACCAGCCCGACCACAGGCCCGGGCCACGGAATATCCAGTGCGCAAGGCTTCGCTCGACTATCGCCTGCCATTCCGGATCGTCCATGGGTAGAACATCAAATGGGGTAATCCCTGCAAGGTGCGAATGATGCCGGTGGCTCTCTTCGAGAGAAGTACCCTCCCACAGGTTGATCATCCTGTCAGCTCCCTCCCCCTGTACACATGCCTTCGGGAGCTTTGCCATGATCTGTCGCCAGACAGGCCGTTCAGGTTCGCCCAGCGCCGCCGCCGAGTCCACCAGTGCCTCGGCAAGGGCGTGAGTACACGCAAGCTGGAAACTCGCATTCCGGCCCCACGCATTCATCGCCGAACCGCGATATTCCGGCGACGTCGTGACAGGCAGCACCAGTCTGTCGCCGTCGCGCTCCATCATGCCCTCGTACACACGCATCGCCGCAACCATGAACGGATACGCTTTGCGCAAGAATGCCTTGTCCATGGTGTAGCGGTAGTACCGGTGCATCATGCAGGCTACCCATGCAGTGCATCCGTGATCCACGCTGCCGGTCCAGAACCCGCCCATGCAGACACACCGGTCGTCGACCGCGTGAGGCAGCATCACACCATCATCAATCCCCAGGAACACCCTCGCGTTGTGCCTCAACGTTGGCATCCACGAGAAGATCATATCGAAGAGCGGCCGAAGGTTCTCGAGCCGGTTGCCGTGGTAGGCAGGCTGGTAACACATCTGCACGTTGATATTGAAGTGGTAGTCGCTGGACCACGGCGGCATCTGGTAGTCCTCGATCCATGGCCCCTGCAGCGTGGCAGGCACCCCGTCCGGGTTCGTGAAGCTGGCGAACTTGTACATGCCGTACCAGTAGAGAAAAGACAAACGGTTGTTCGGAATCGACACCTCGGGGACCGTTGACCAGTAGGACTTCCACCAGCCCAGGTTCGCCGACCGAATCCGACCGCAACCGCCACGGCAGGCATCACCGATCAGTTTCGCGGCAGCGCGACGCCCGCCCGCTGTCGTTTCGCCGCGCGGCACGGCAATACACAGAACACCTTTGTGCAACCGGTATCCCACGCAGACACCAGGATCGCGCGGCATCGCCTGCATCCAACCGCTCATCCCCGGATCGCTGAAACGTTCCGGCTCCTTGAATGATATGCCCGCCATCCGTTCGCGCAGGGTATCCCAGGCAGGCACCGGGCGGACAACAACCGCCCGGAGCGCCTTCGGCAGTCGGACCGCCAACACCGGTTTCCGCATGTCGAAATGAACATCGAGCGAGACAGATCTTCCACCCGAAGTTGCTTTGACCACTACAGATCCGTCATCCAGCATGAGATGGCCGGACTGCAGCAGCACGTCTGGTTTGAACTCAAGTTCAATGCGCCCGACCGGGATTATGCTTGGGCCGGATGGTTCTCCCTCGCCATGCGCCGTCCTTTCGAACAACTCGCGCAGACGTTTCTCGTCGTTCCGCTCCAGGCAACCCCGGATGTTGGCGAACGACATCTTGTCCGTCCACGGCATGCCACCGCGGTGATCCCACAGGTCAGCCCGGCCAAAGGTGATCTTGAGCACGTTCTGCTCTCCCCAGATCATCGCCCCCAGCGTGCCGTTGCCCTGGAGAATGCCGGTGTGTGTCCGCGGAAGCGGAAAATCCCAGTCATAGCTCTTCGGTCTCATGCTTTCTCCCGTCCTGTCTACCGGGGTCGCCGACCCCGGCTACACTTTCGGACCCACCTTGACTCTCCAACTGTAGCCGGCTTCGTTGAAGCCGGATCGGACTGCCAATGCCATCCTGCTATCCTGTCCAGATTCCCGCTCCGCCAATCAGGTGTTCTACACCGGGTTCGGGATGAACGCTCCGCCGCGGCACTGTTTCAGGTAGTTCAGTCCATGGACCTGCCCTGTCATCTCCAGCTGGTCGCGGTAGACCGGGTCATGCCATCCCTCGATATCGATGGACCCCTTGAATCCGCCCATGCGCAATGTCGAGATGATGTTGGTCCAGTTTGAGTCACCGAACCCGGGCGTGCGGTGATACGCGAAGGGGACTGGTCCCCTCACCCCGTGCTCCCTCACAACATCCCACAGGATCGTGGCATCTTTCCCGTGCACGTTGAATATCCTGCTGACCCATTTGCGGAGCTGCGGCATCGGGTCAATCAGCTTCACCATCTGGTGGCATGGTTCCCAGCACAAACCCAGGTTGTTCAACGGAACGGCGTCAAACATCATTTCCCATGCCTTTGGTGTTTGAGCGATGTTGTAGTCGCCGCGTTCCCACGTGCCACCCATCTCGCAGTTCTCGAACGCGAGCCGGACACCCTTGTCCGCGGCACGCTTGGCCAGCGGACCGAACACCTTCTTGAACACCGGCATCGAATCGGGAATAGGTTTGTCGACGACGCGGCCCGCAAAACCGGCAACAACGTCACACCCGAACAGGTGGGCAGTATCTATGCACTGTTCCCAGGCCTTGATGACCTGCTTTGCCATTGGATCCCCTTTCAGGGGGTTTCCGAACATGCCGAGGGAACTGATGACCGCCCCGCTGCCTTCGAGTACCACCTTCACCTCGCCAGCCAGTTTCTCCAGGTCCACGCCGCCCAGGGTCTGCCAGAAGTTGATCTGGAACGACTCAAACCCGTGAGGCAGTATGTCCTTGATATACTGTGCCGTATCCTTGCCCTTGCCAGCCAGTGTCCCAATCCGTATATCCTGATGCTGCAGCATTTTCATTCTCCCATTCCTTATCTTTAGGCGGCAATGGATTGCCGCCCTCCAAACTTTCTATACTTTCTACTTCTTCCTCACAGAGATCGACGGGTATTCCGTCACTTCCCACGGCACCTGGCACGGGAACTTCTTCCACGGGATCCACCCGCGCCCGTATTCGCGGTTCCGCGTAAGATTCTTGAAGAAACTCAGCATTGTCACGCTCTTATCATACTCGGCCGTGTCCGGTCCCCCGTGGCGGCATACCGCACGCGGGAACGTGCTGTGATCTGTCAGGACACGAGTAATGTGTCTGAAACCCTTCCCCAGCGGCAGATGGCAGAGATGACCGAGGTTTGTGAACCGGACTGCGCAATCGGTGGCGTACTGCAGGTCGCCGGCCCCAAGATGCTTGCCCATCTTCGCCACGTATTCCAAACGCTTCCGGCGGATGTAGTCGTGCATGTCGTCGCTCTGCCAGTGACCTTCGGTACACCACAGGACGCCATCTTTGTCCATCCGCCTTATTCCGATACGCCGGAAACTCTTTTCCACGACGATCGCATCACCGCCTGTGTCGGCCCATATCTGGCTTGCGCGGCCCCAGTTGTGGAGCGTGTAACGAGTGTACAGTTTCGCGAGCTGCCCGACGTTGGCAGCAAAACGGAGCAGCGGCACATCGTTCACCGGCCACGTGTCCTCTATCGGATCATCCAGCCATACGCTGCAGGAATTTCCACAGCAACACGCGACGCCCTTTTCACTGGTCGCGCCCCAGTTTTCGATATAGCCCGTCCTCGGCTTCCTGATAACCAGTTTCTTCGGCCGTTTGACTGGCCGGCACTTGAATGAGCCACATGGGCCGGGGTCCTTCCATCTGTAACCGCGCGGCGGTGGAAACGGCGGACCACTTTCCGCGCTCTGCCCGCCGATGACACCTTCCGGTCCGGCCATCACAACCCCCGAACAATGCCCCTCCTCCACCATGCCGGAGGGATTGGATGGATCGTTCAACGAGCGGTACCACATCTCGTTCATGTCCCGGTATTTCACGTAGTCCCAGGTAGCGGCTTCCTCCACGCTGCAGCCTGCGCCCTCGGCCAGCCCGCGCAGGTATTCGACACGTTCAGGGTAGATGTCTTCAAGCTCAGGATACTTGCCGTAGTCCGGCCTGGTCTCAAGCCGCTCCATGACAAGCCGTCCGAGCGCACGCCGGCTCATGGCGCCCAATGACGCCTTCAGCAGTATTCCCTTCAGCAGCTTCTCTGTTTCGCGCTGAAGCTTCGCGCGGCTCGTCTTCTTCCCCGCCTCGATGCCGTCATTGCGCGGCACAATTGGTACTATCTCTATCGTCGTTCCCATATCATCTTGTCTCCGGGTTGCTGTCTTGATGGCTCGCCGGTCCTCTGACATGCGTGTGCATCGGGTAGGGCCGGCTTTACGCCGGCCATTCCGGGGATTGGCCGACATAAAGTCGGCCCTACCACCAGTCCCTCACCATACTTCCCCCTCCTCATTCCCGCCAGATCCGCACCTGCCCGTAGAAGTCCGTGCTGTCCATGAGCTTGAGCTTCGTCCGCACGCGCAGTGAACCAATCACACCGGGCAGGCTGAAACCGAACCCCCTGTCGTCTCGCCTACCCTGGATCCACTCGGGATACTCCCTTCCGTCACACACAATGCACAGGGGCTCAACGGCGATCTCGTCCTTGCCGCTCTCCTTCGCAAACTCAAGCCTGTATTGGCCCGCGCTGTCACACGCGAAACTGATGTCGTATTCCCGTGTGACCTCATGGTCTATCCAATGACCGGGCTCGGGGTTATCGGTCCTGAACGTGTCCGGCCCCCACGCCGCAACATCAATCGATCTTCCGGCACTCCTGTTCTGGATGTTCGATGGAATGGAACCTGCGAAGTATGCCGCAAGGCGGCGGATAAGCGGTACTCCATTGGCCTGGACCGTCCGCATGCGGACACGTTCCACTTCAACAGCCGGGAAGAAATCGATCTTCTTGTGCCCGACAGCAGACCCCGAGACCAGGTGGAACCACTTCCCCGCCCGGAAACCTTCTATCGTGTAGGCGCGCATACGTTCGCCACCCCGGCGTATGTCTTCCATCGCCACAACATGGTCTATTCGGGTTGGCGCACGGAAATCCAGCGTCATCTCCGTCCCCTCGCCGCGTGTTTCGGCGACGGCCTTTGCGAAACGATTGCGGATTGCATCACCGAATTCCCGCGTGCGCTTCAAGTCCGCATCCGGCACCAGTCCCCTGCGATCCGGGTTCGAATTGAGAAGCAGAACACTGCCGTGTCCAACGGACCGGTAGTATATCTCCATGAGGTGGTCCAGCGGCTTTACAAGATGGTCATGCCCTTCATTCCAGAACCACTCGTGGCCCCTGATTGTTGTATCGCTCTCTATGGGCAACCAGGTATCACCATCCGGGACACTGTGTACCGCTGTCGAGATCCCGGAAAGAGCGTCAGACCGCCGGACGGTGTTCCAAGAGGGATAAGGCGTGATGCCGCTTTCGTTGCCAACCCACCTGATCGTGGCATGCGCGCTTTGGAAGATCATCGCGTGCGGGGCGCGCGCCTTGAGGATATCCGCAAGATCGAACGCAAGGCTTCCGTCAAACCAAACCTCGAGCATTTCGCCGTAGCGGGTCAGCACCTCGGTCAACTGCTGGCGGTAGGTCCGCGCGTATGCTTCGTGTTCTTCACGAGTTCCGGTCTTGGCTCCGCACCCTACGTTCTTGTGAGCGTCCTGCGGCGAAAGGTAGACCCCCATGGCCATGCCGGCCTTGCGGCACGACTCCGACAGCATTGCCATCACATCACCCTTGCCGCCGCGCCATGCCAGCTGTCTGACCCCATAGTCGGTCGTATCGGTCTGCCACCATGCAAAGCCGCCGGCATGTTTGGCTGTGAAGATGAGCATCTTCGCGCCGAACGCCTTTGCGTTCTCGACCCACTGGTCGGTATCCAGCTTCTCCGGGTTTACCAGGTTCAGAGGTACATTCGCGTCCCCACCCTGGCTGTTCACGTACACCGCCGGGTCGAAGTGAACGAACATGGTGAGTTCCATATCCTGCCAAGCTGCCTGGTCAGGCGTGGGAAGAGGCGCTCTTGTGTCAGTCATCGGCTGAGAATCTCCCGTGCCGGATCTGCGGCACCCGCATACAGGACCATCGCCACCCGTGTTTTTCCAGAACAAAATGGACTCCCTGGCAATATGGAATGGGGATCAGGCCTTGTATAGTGAATAGGACTGCAAACGGTGTGAACGTGAACGCATCTTCACATTTCACACGCTGCGTGAGGACAGGATGACACCGGTGGATGAATGCGGGGACAATCCATGATGTGCAGCATACGTCAGTAATGGGTCCCTGTTTGGCAGACACCGTACGGAACTACATTTGGATCGCCTGCTTCGCCGAAAAAACCGCAGCGTTGCGG
>Ga0172371_10000363_pt1 | contig 69764 bp, 66 predicted proteins | sample Lak12m_FD_114543 | JGI IMG/M metagenome (GOLD analysis project Ga0172371, IMG submission 114543) | Freshwater microbial communities from Kabuno Bay, South-Kivu, Congo - kab_022012_12m | ecosystem: Environmental > Aquatic > Freshwater > Lake | place: Democratic Republic of the Congo: South-Kivu... | reverse complement strand
TCGCCGATAATGACCGGACCCCTAATAACTACTTTGCCTTTCAATCTCGTTCCTTTACCAATTTTTACGGCCCCTTCTAACCGCCAATCGCTTTCCAGTTTCTTAAAGGGTATATCCATCCCTGACATGGCGCTTAAAATAAGACTGTTGCCTTCCAGTAAATCTTCCGGTTTTCCCGTATCCTTCCACCAACCAGTTATCTCCTCGTAGCCTACCCTACAACCTTTTTTAATCAAATAGGTATGCGCGTCAGAAATTTCATATTCGCCACGAGCGCTAGGTTTTATCTTTAATACCGCTTCTAGAATAACCGGCTTATAGAGATAGATACCTGTCACGGCAAAATTGCTTCGAGGTTTCGATGGTTTCTCTTCGACCTTGATAATTCTACCTTTTTTTATAACCGGAACTCCAAATCTTTCAGGGTCTCTCACTCTCGATAGAGCTAACAAACAATCCAATTTTTCCTTATGGAATTTGTCAACCATTCCCTTCAATTCTCCCGCCACAATATTATCCCCCAAATAGAAAAGCAGGTCTTCTTTGCCAATCCAGTTCTTTGCGTTAGCTACAATATGTGCCAATCCCAATGGACCGCCCTTCTGTTCAATATAAGTTATTCTAACTCCAAAATCTTTGCCGTCGCCTATCTCTTGTGGAAGTTCTTTATCGCCCTCGTTAATATTGATAGCGACATCGGTTATGCCGGCACGGGCCACTTTTTCAATCGCGTGAAAAATCATCGGCCTGTTCGCTATGGGAAACAGGTGTTTATTTATCGTATAAGTGATCGGCCGCAACCGGGTGCCTTGTCCACCGGCAGTAATTAGAGCTTTCATAAATTTAACTTACGATTTACAATTTACAACTTACAACCAGAACTTGCTATGGAAACCTGAATGCCCTTGTTATTGACCGTAAGTTGTCAGTTGTTGGTTGTTGGTTGTTGGTTCATATCTTTAGGTATTTTCTAATCGCTATCAAACTGCTAATCGCCCCCAACACGACACCGCTTACAATCTGAATGGCAATAATTTCCAGAGCATGAATGTGAAGATAACTTACTATGTTCACATTAGGGACCGCGGAGACAATATAAGGGGAGGAAAAATAAACCACCGGATAGAAAAGCAGAATTGAGATCCACGCGGCAAAAAATCCGTAGAGCATCCCCTCTACAATAAACGGGAGCCGGATAAACCAAGGATTAGCTCCCACTAATTTCATCACCTCCACCTCCCGACGGTAGTTGTACATGGTAAGCCTGATGGAGTTAAAAGTCACCAAGACGGCAATAACAGCAAAAATGCCTATGATCGCCACTCCGATTTTTTTGAGAGACTGAATAATATTATTCAGTCTCTCAATAATCGGTCTTTTTTCGGAATAATAATCCACATCGCTGATAAGATTGTTATATTGACTGACGCGAACTTTCTCCAAAATCCCTTGATAAGCATCGGGAGTCTTCATTTTAATACTCACCGAAGACTGGAGGGGATTACCCAGCTCTTCTAAAGATTGTAAAATGATTTCATCTTTGCTGTGCTTTTCTTTGAACGCTTGCAGCGCCTCGTCTTTGGAGATATACCGAGCTTCGGTAACCTCGGCTATCTTGCCAATCATACTGGCTAGAGCTTTGGCTTCGTTTTCATCGGTATCACTTTTGAAATAAATACTCACGTCAATTTTATGTTGGACGCTTTCCAAAGTTTCCTTGGCAACAATGGTAATAATAAAGACTGTATTGATAATAAAAAGAGTAAGCACGATAATACTTATCGTGGCCACGCTAAGCCAGCCGTTGCGCGAAAAATTCCGTACTCCCGATTTTACGCCCCGCCAAAAAGTTAACCATTCCATAACTTATAACTTACGACTTACGACTTACGACCAGAACTTACTATGGAAACCTAAATACTCTTGTTATTGATCGTAAGTTGTCAGTTGTTGGTTGTTAGTTCATATCATGTACCTTCCTTCCTGCTGGTCACGAATAACCATTCCTTTGTCTAATGCGACCACACGGCGGTTTATCCGGTCAACCGTTTCCTTATTGTGGGTAGCCAAAAGAACCGTTGTCCCTAACTTATTAATTCTGAGCAGCAATTCCATTATCTCCCAAGTGTTAATCATGTCCAAATTTCCGGTAGGCTCATCGGCCACTAAAACTTCCGGATGGTGTACCAAAGCTCGGGCAATCGCCACTCTTTGTTGTTCTCCGCCGGAAAGCTGGTTGGGATATTTATCGCTCCTTTCTCTGAGCCCTACTATCTCAAGTATCTGTCCCGCGTTTTGCCGAATTTCTCGATTAGACTTTCCCGCTACTTCCAACGCGAAGGAAACGTTTTCAAAAACGGTGCGTTTGTTCAGCAGTTTAAAATCCTGAAACACCACTCCGATTCGGCGTCGGTGAAACGGAATTTCCCGTTTGCCAAGAGTCATAATATCCCGATCGTGAAAAATCACTTGGCCAGCCGTGGGAAATTCTTCCAGAATAAGCAATTTAAGCAGAGTGGATTTGCCGGTACCGCTTTGGCCTACAATAGAAACAAACTCACCGCTTCCAATATCCAAATTAACATTGCGTAACGCGGCTATATCGCCGGAATAAATTTTACTGACGTTGCGGAATTGGATCATACGATAAATTTAGAATGAGGAATGAAAAATAAAGACAAACAATCCAGAACCAAGAATGAAATTTTAAATTATTAATTCTTAATTATCTCTAGGGCTTTATCCAACTGCGGATCTTTTTTGTTCTTTATATCGTCTTCGGAAACCGTTACCTCGTCGGTTGGTTTTATTCCTTCCTTATTGATGCTTCTTCCCTGCGGAGTAAGCCACTCGGCCACGGTAATTTTAATTGTCGATCCGTCACTCAAAGAAGTAAATTCCTGCACCGATCCTTTGCCGTAAGTCTTTTCCCCGATAAGCTTTATGCTTCTTTGCTCATTGAGAGCTCCTGCCAAAATTTCCGAGGCGGAAGCGCTGCCTTTATTGATAAGGACGACTAACGGATATTTGTCTAGAACCGGATCCAGTTGAGTCGCATAGTCATTGGCAGGATGTTTGCCTCCGAAATCTTCCCTAACAACCAGAGTATTTTTGGGCAGAAAAAAACCGGCAACGTCCACTGCCGTGTCCAAGTATCCTCCGGGATTGCCTCTCAAATCCAGAATAATTTTTTTCGCTTGGGATTCTCTCACTTTACGCGCCGTTTCTGCGAATTCTTTGACAGTATTTTCGGTAAAGCCGGAAAGGCGAATATAGGCAACGTCACCTTCTTTCATCTCCCAGTCAACGCTTTTTACGTTGATTACATCCCTTGTAATTTCCACTTCTCTGGGAGCGAAGTCTTCTTCGGACACTACGGTTATTTTAACTTTGGTACCTTTTTCCCCCCGAATGCGGGAAACCGCCTCGTCCAACTCTAGACCGGAGGTTTCAGTGTCATCTATTTTTAGAATCTTGTCGCCGGGCCTCAGTTCGGCTTTATCGGCCGGCGTGTCTTTTATTGGCGCCACAACCGTCAGTATGTTCTGTTTAATTCCGATCTCAGCGCCAATTCCCTCGAAACTGCCTTTGAGATCTTCTTTGAATTGCTTGGCTTTTTCGGGTTCGAAAAAAACCGTGTAGGGGTCTTCCAACTGGTTGGTCATCCCCTTGGCCATACCGTAAACCATTGATTTATTGTCGGGAAGATCTCCCACATATTTTTCGCTAAGTTTCTTCCATGCTTCGAAGATAATACCCGTGTCAACATTGTTTTGCAGCTGGTTCTTGTCGTTTTCCGCGAGATACCTTCTTCTCATTGTTTCTTCTCCTACCACTAACCCTGCTCCAAAACTCACGATCAGAGCTAGGATCGTGAGATAGAAAAGAAAATGTCGACGCCAATTAGATTTTCTAAATTCAATATTATTGGTCATAAGCATTATTTTATTCCCTTTCTAGCCACAATTTGACCGATACATCATTTTTGCTCCCCGGTTTCACTCTTTTGGTATAAAATTTATAGCCGGTAGCTGAACCTCTCACATAAAACTCGTCTCTGGGATCAATCGAAAAAGTTTTTTTGCCTTTCGTATTTGTTCTTCCTCCTAAAATCTTGCTTCCTCCCTTATTAAGTATACTAATTTTAGCCTTGCCTAGAGGCTTTCCGTTAGGATCGGTAACCGTAACCCTGACTTTTATCGTTGCTTTATACTCGGATTCATTCACTAAATCGTTGCTGCGCTCTTTTTGACCGAACATATTCACCCAATACCATTTATATTTTTGGGTTTTGCCTTCGGAATCAACAAAAGTCTTATTGCTGGTAACCAAAGCTACTCCCATAACTTCGTAATCCTCGCTTACCATGTTGGCATTATGCTCGGTAGAATTTTTCCAAGCTTTAAACACTTTGTCCGCCGTTTCATAACCCGCCGCCAAGTTCTCGCCTACTCCATCGGTATATCCGTAAAGGGCCGCTCTCTCAGCCGGCAGCCTGCCTTTGGAATCTTTGTGCTCATGGTTAATGGTGGCAGGATTAGCCGCCATGTCTTTCGCCATTGCCAAAGCCGCTTTACTCAAATCATTTGACACCTTTAAAGTGCCCAGGCCTTTGTCTTTTCGATAATCATTGATTTTTTCGATAAATTCCTTTTCGTCATCGTCAAAAGTAACCTTGGCTTGTCCCTCTTTAGGCGGCAAAAGCCAACAGAAAGTAAATACCACCGCCGCGGAAAGAACGCCGGAAGTTAGGAAAAGTTTTAATTTAGCCAACTTTGTTTTATTCATAAATGCCATATCCAATATTATAACATGTCTGGATTAATTGACCAAATCCTGAAGTAAATGTCTATCTTACTTAATCTCCAGCAGAGAAAAGCTGGCGTTTGTTTCAATCCCGGAAGTAAGAAAACATTCCTTCCCTTCCGGAGCGAATAGTTTGGTATTGAAATCTAAGTTACTACCAGTCCCTCCGACTTTGATTTTTTCAAAACGCGCTTGAGGATAGATCGATTTAACGCTTTGAATAACGTTTTCATCATCCTGCATTAAGAATATCTTGGCTGGCAGTTTTATTTGCATGGCGTCAAAATCAGCTGGCATTACAAATTTAACCCTGTCACGATATTGCCAAGTAAAGAATCGCACCGGTTCAGCTATAACCGGCAAGTCGGCACTGGTAAGAAAAGAATCCTGATTGGTTACGACGTAAAAATTCGTGTCGGGCTCTTGGGGGATTTCTTCTCGTAAGTAGATACCCATTCCCGACAGACGGTACTCGAAAGCGGCGTAGGCTACCGGATTTTTTCCCCAGAGAAAAAAATAGGCATAAACGCTTAAACCTCCGCTTATGATCATCAGGACAACAAATACCGCCCGCAGGAATCTGGCATGCCGCGTCCTTGCCACCCATTTGTTGACCAAAAACCCAATCAGCAAAAATGTTGGCGGAATTGCTCCAATACTTCTTAAAGCGTGGGGCAATCCCTCGTTAGTAAGAATTGAAGGAACCAGTAAAAACCCCCACCACGCGATTAAAAAAATCCAAACCGTAATTTCCCAATTCTCGTCTCTATTTCTATGGCCTTTCCTAACTATTTTTTTAGCCAGCTCCTTAAAAAACACTATTATTCCCCAAACCACGCCTGCGAATAAAATGATACCCCACAAAGGTAAAACTAGAGGCAGATAGGGATAATTATGGCGCCAGTTTTGGTCACCGTAGGCAACGAAAGAGGCTAGGGTGAGAGATATGCTTTTGCCTAAATCCTGAAACATACGCGGTGATTTCAGCACGGAAACATTGTTGGTACGACCGGTGAAGTGCGTCGGATTGGCCACGAAATCGTAAAGCATCGGAGCCGCGGTTAATGCGGCGAACAAAACGGTTATGATGCCGAAAAGCAGAATTTTTTTCCATTTGTCGGTAAAAAATGTCAATGTTACCGCGAACAACACCGCCACAACGGCAGGAGCAATACGAACCGCGATGTAAGTATGGAGAGATAAACCCAACAATAGGCCGCCGGCAGCAAAGAATATCCATGTGGGCACAAAATGCCTGAGCGATTTTGTCTGTTTTTGTCCGCGGTAAACCGCGCGCCAAAGTCCTTCCCCCAAAAACGCGAAGGCCCATGCCAGCATAAAAACCATAAGCAACGCTCTAAAACCGATTCGAGAAAAATTTATATGCCAGTAACTAAAAGCCGTTAGGCCTAAAGCCATAAGCGAACCGAACTGTCCGCACATTCTCCGGCCCAGCCAATAAACAGCAGGAAGAGTAAGTGTTCCGATGAGAGCCGGAAGAAAACGAACTATCCAGAGGCTTGGGCCAAACCAATAAAGCAGGTAGCCTAAGATATTTATATATAGCCCTTCACGTCCTTGATTATTTTCGTAAAATAATGTCCAGCCGCCCGCCTCGGCCGTGGCAAGACCGTCAGTCGTGTTCATAGCTTCATCAGGATAGATCCCAGCGGGAAGACAAGTAAGATTTGCCATCCGAACGTAAGCGCCTAAGACAATAATAGCAGCAACGATAGCAAACTCAATAAAAAAACGGGGGGATTTGTTTTGGAGCATAAAATAGAATAATAATAATTTTAAATTCAATTTTCAATCCATAATCAAAAATCAATTTCTTAATTCTTGAAAATTTAAAATTGTAAATTAAATTTAAACTTTGCGTAGTATTTGTCCTGACCTTACTCCCGATACCATTTCCCCTTCCGAAACTGTGATCTTTCCGTTCACAATCACATGTTCAATCCCTTTGGAGTAACGGTAGGGGTGGCGAATAGTAGCCATGTCCCCGACTTTCTTCCAATCAAGCACCACGACATCCGCTTTATAACCTTTTTTTATCCTGCCGCGTTTGGGAAGACCAACTTTATCGGCCGGGAATCCGGTAATTTTATAAATGGCCTTCGCGATAGACATAATTTTTTTGTATCTGACATAATGAGAAAGAAAACGGGGGAAAGAACCGAAACAGCGCGGGTGAACTATATTGCCGCTCTCCATTTCTTCTTCTCCGTAGCCAACCCCATCAGAACAAATAATAGCGTGGGGCGAAGCTACCGCTTGCTCCACATTTTTTTCGGCCAGCAGCTTGACGATGACGCTGCACTGATCCTCGCTCGCCAAGGCAAGATCGATCACTACCTCTTCCGGAGAGGAGCCGCGTATTCTGGAGATTTCAGCAATACTTCTACTTACCAGAAGCTTGGAAAGAGGGGAGGAGGCAATTACTATTTGCTCGTAGTTTAACGGACTTTTTTTCATCTCCGCTACCGCTTTACGCCGCGTGTCTTTGTCCTTTAGGAGCTTCAGGAGATTCTCGCGGCCACCTTCCGTAACCCATGGCGGCAAAAGAGTGTACAAAACCGGACCGCTAGAAGTATAGGGATAGACGTCAAAAGAGATATTGGCACCCCGATTATTTGCTTCTCTAATTGCCTCCAACGCCCGTCCAAAAAAATGCCATGTCTTCTTGCCAACCGCTTTAAGATGAGAAATTTCTAAACTCACGCCGGTCTCTTGGGCTATACTGATTACTTCCTTAACGGACGGAATTAAATCCTCGCTTTCTCCACGCAAGTGAGTAGCAAAAAAACCCTTATTTTCCTTGACCACCTCGGCCAGAGCAATTATTTCTTTTCTCTCAGCAACGCGGGTGTGCGTATAGACCAAACCGGTAGATAACCCCCAGACACCCTCCCGAAATGCCTTTTTTAATTCCCGGCATATAATTTGGATTTCTTCTCCGTTAAGAGGCCGAACGTTATCGCCGATAAGACCTCTTCTTAAGGTCGCGTGGCCCACTAGAGTGCCGAAGTTCACTTTTAAGGGACGGAAATCCTCCATAAAATCAAAAAATTCTCCCAGCCGGTCCCAATCAATTTGAGCGTCTCGCAAATTGATCCATTTACGCAGAGACTTAATGCTGCCTTCGCCCAAAATCGGAGCCAGTGAAGATCCGCAATTCCCTCCTATGAGCGTGGTTACGCCTTGCGTTATCATACTCCCTTGATCGGGATACTTAAAAAGAGTCCAATGAGTATCCGAATGATTGTTTATATCAATAAATCCGGGAGTAACGTACTTGCCCTTGGCATTGATTTCCTCGCTTCCCACTTCTTTTTCCAAATTACCGATCTCAATAATTTCACCGTCTTTAATGCCCACGTCCAAAACTCGGGGAGGGCTTTTTCCGCTACCATCAACAACTTTACCGTTACGGATGATTATATCTAGCATGTTTTGTATTAATTTTAGTTTTTGCTAAGAAGATATATTTTCTAGCTACCGTCTATTATAATTTGAAATTTGAAATTTGAAATTTTTAATCAATTTTCAAATTATTCCTGTATTTTCTGCTTTTTCAAGAAATCAACCAGTTCTTTTTGAGGAATTATCTGCTGGATGCCGGTGGTTTGGTCTCTTAAAATAACATTTCCTTCGATAGCTTCTTTATAACCCAGCACTAAAACCCATCGAACTTTTTCTTGTTTGGCAATGCGTAACTGCGCTCGAAGGCTCGTTTTGGTGAAAGATTCCTTGACGGAAAATCCGGCTTCCCACAATTTCTCGAATAAATTAAGAGCTTGATAGCGCGATTTATCTCCCAGCTGAGCCAAAAATGCGATTGGCCGTTCGGTTTTCCTTTTTTTCTTTTTCCCGAGTTCCGCTACTAGCCGGTCCATTCCGAAAGCAAAACCAACCGCCGGCGTGAATTTACCTCCAAATTCCTCGACCAGGTGATCGTACCTGCCTCCGCCGCCCAAAGCATTTTGGCGGCGAACTTCATCGCCTTCCCGCCAAAACTCAAAAACCGTGTGAGTATAATAATCAAGTCCTCTAACCAAACGAACGTTCAACCGATAGGGTATCTTTAAAGAATCCAGATATTCCAGCACCTCCTTGAAATGTTTATTGCAGGCTTTACAGAGATTATCCACGATAAGCGGAGCGTCTTTCAGCTGTTCCTGGCATCTTTCCTCCTTACAGTCAAAAATCCTAAGCGGGTTTTTCTTGATTCTTTTCGCACACTCTTGACAGAGCTTCGGTTTTACTCTTAAAAAATACCGCCGGAGCTGTTTCTGAAATTCTCTTTGACAATCGCGGCATCCCAGGGAATTTATTTCCAAAATCACGTTTGGCATCTCCAACTTTTTCAGAATATAAAAAGCCACTTGGATAAGCTGCGCCTCGGCAATAGGCGAATCGACTCCGATCATCTCAAAGTCGATTTGGTGCGATTCCCGATAGCGTCCTTCTTGAGGCCTTTCATAGCGAAAAATGCTCCCCAATGCGTACAACTTGATCGGATGTCGAAAGCTTTGCATGCCATCCTCCAAATAGGCTCTCACGAGACTGGGGGTCATTTCCGGACGCAGACTTACGTTGTCACCGCCTTTAGTCTCGAAACTGTACATTTCCTTATTAACAATACTAATGCTGTCTTCACCGCCACCCCGAAAATAAAGGTTGGTGTTCTCGAGGATTGGAGTTTCAATATAGTTGAAATCAAACATTTCAGCCACTTTCGAGATAACATTCCGCACTCTTAGCCACTCCTCCGCTTCCGCTCCGAATATGTCCCGCATTCCGCGAAGTGTTTGCAAAATGAAATGCTCTTTTTGCCGTTTTCTTACAATTTCTTCAGCTTGACGCTGGCGCAATTTACGTCGTCCCACATTAGTAAATTAATAATTAAGAAAAAAGAATTAAGAAAAACATTTTACATTTTACAGCTTCATTATTTCTTCCTCTTTCTTATTCGCGACCTCATCTAACTCTTTGTTAAGTCTATCGACGATTTCCTGTAGCTCGTCTTTTACCCGAAATTTTTCGTCTTCGGATATTTCTCCGTTTCTCGTCATTCCCTGCACCTGATCCCAAATGTTTTCCCGAATTTGTTTGGCGGAAATGCGGGAATCCTCTTTTTCTTTGCTTACAACCTTTACCATTTCCTGTCTTCTTTCCTCCGTAAGGGACGGTAAGACAACTCTGACTACGTCGCCGTCGTTTTGTGGATTTACCTTCAAATCGGAGTCGGCAATGGCTTTTTGAATACTTACTAAATCATCTTTGTTCCAAGGAGAAATAACAATCATACGCGGCTCGGGAACACTAATCGCGGCTACTTGTTTGATAGGCGCTTTGCTTCCATAGTAGTCCACCGCTATATCCTCCACCAAAAGCGGAGTGGCTCTTCCGGTGTGAATTTTTTTTATCTCTTCCTTAAATCTATTTACTACTTTTTCCATCTCGTTCTCACAATCTCGAAGTATTTGGTTATAATCCATAAAAATAATTTTAAATTAAAAATTCTCCTAGTATATCGCCCCGTGCAGCGCTTTTTCCAGGTACTGCAGAGCAGCCAAAACAATTGTGGCTAGATTTATTATCAGCCCGGATCCAAAAAAAATTACCGCTATCAAAATAAACAAGCCGTATTTTTCCATGTTTGACTTAAGCTCGCTTTGCCCGGCCGGCAACAGATCGAACAAGATTTTAGAGCCATCCAGAGGCGGTATGGGCAACAGGTTAAAAATTCCCAATACCACATTCAATGAGATGATCGTGTTAAACAAACCAAAAAAGTTCATACTCCATCCCTTCGTCACGCCGGGAGGCAATAGAGCCAGTAAAACAACTACAATGATCGCCAGCAAAAAATTGGATAGGGGACCGGCCAAGCTCACCAGCAGCTCTCCATAGCGATGACGCAAATTATAGGGGTTAACCGGCACTGGCTTCCCCCAACCAAATCCCCAGCCTACGGTAAATAAAAAAATTAGCAGCACGACCGTACCGACCGGATCTAAATGTCGAATGGGATTCAACGAAAGCCTGCCCGCATATTTGGCGGTGGGATCTCCCAAATAGTTAGCCGCAAACGCGTGAGAGAACTCATGAATCGTCACGGCTACCACCAAAGCTATAAGAACAGACAAGTTGCTTAAATTTATAATAGAATCAAGCATAAAAATATATTACCACCCTTTCGGCTATTCGGCAACTGTTCAAGCATCAATAAATAAACCCTTTGATTACCCCCGAACCTTTGCTTAGTGTTCTTTTGCTCACCATTCCGAATCCTTTGTAATTCATCTCCGAAATGGTAAAAGAATTGCCGCTTACGCTTTCCACAATTGCCACATGACCGTAGCGGCTCTCGCCGGAAACCATGATCGCTCCCGGCTTAGGCGCCCTTCCGATGTTGGCGCCGTAGGCCTTGGCATGATAGAGCCAAGTACCCGCGTTTCCTCCCCAAGGAACATGCCTTCTTGAAGCCACATACCATGTGCACCAACCCCAAGGGAAGCTGTGGGCGCCGCTGGAGTAGTAATATTTATTGAAAGTACGGGCAGTATTAGGAGTCGCCACCGTTCCGGAAACAGTTGACGGGGTTTGGCCAGCAGTAACTCGCGTCTGACCGGCTTCTCCCGGGATAACGCCATCTGGTATCATAATCTCGTCCCCCTCTTTAAGCTGGCCATTGGCTGGTAGATCGTTAAAAGCGATAATCTCTTCCGCTTTCCCACTGTATTTTTTTGCGATACTCTCAACGGTATCTCCAGACTTCACAACTGTTCGTACGCCTGAGACCGGTAAAATAAACAGTTGATCTCCGGGATGAATCATGTCGACATTGTCTAAACCGTTCGCCCAACGGATTGTGTTGGAATTTATATTGTATTTAACCGCTATTGATCCTACAGTATCTCCTTCTTGAACTACATACAGAAAAACATCTTCATTGGAAGAGATAAATTCTTCCGGAGTCGGGTTGGTTATTCCCACCACCGCTTGATTTACCACGGTCGCTTTTTCTCCTTCTTTGCGCAGACGATGCATCTCTTCCGGAGAAATACTTTCGGAAGCGTCAGCAATAGGGGCTAAAGCTAGAGAATGAAAAACCTGATGAGAAGCGGTTTCAGGATTATTCATCTCCACAAAGTCATTGTCGGCGGTTCCCGGCCTTAGCCAATCAATGGCACGGCGACTGGCTAAATTGGTAAAAGCTACGGCAGAAGCGCAGAGAATAACCAAAATTCTGGTAATTTGAACCCGACCGCGATCCGCTCTTTTTCGAAGATGCGGTCTTAAGATACCAGCAAGTTTTTGCTGCCACTGAATACCTAATCCCCGGATTTTTCTCAGCCAAAAATTTGCCCGCGAGTAATAGTTTCGGTTACCTTGGTTACGAATAGACTTGACTTACGACTTACGACTTACAACCCAATCATATTATGATTGCTAGGCCGTTTTGTTATAGTCGTCAGTCGTCAGTCGTCAGTTACCGGTTGTAAGTTATTCTTTTACCACATTTTTTTTCTTTGGCAACTCTAACGTGTCTTTAGGGAGAATCGACACGGTTTTTACTTCACTGTGGGGGACAACATGAGTAATTTTTTCTTCTTCCGAGTAAAGAACAGTTTTTCTTAGATTGATTTTTTTAACTTTACCGGCCACTCCGGCCACTTTTATATTATCCCCTTCGTTGTAATTGCCTTCAAGGAAAATAAAAACCCCGCCTATAACATCTTTCATAAAATTCTGAGAACCCAAGCCTAGAGCTACACCTAATATTCCCGCTCCTGTCAGGATCGGAGTTATATTGTAATCAAGATCGGAAAGAATGGTTAAAGCCAAAATGAAAAGAATCACTATACCGCCCGTTCGATCGACAAAGAGAGACCAGCTCCGAATTTGTTTTTCCCTTCTTTTTTTGAAGTTTCCTTTGTCCACAACTCTATGCAGCACATTCCTCAACCAGTAATTAGAAACTCTTGAAAAAATAAGATACCCTATTAAAGCTACTGCGATAGAAAACGTTATTTTTATCAGCGCGTCCAAAGCGATGGGCGATTTCAAATATTGCACTGCCAAATCTTGGATGGAGTTTTGATCCATGGCTTTTATTGATTCTGTTATCGTAATAACGTTTCAAAGTATACAATTAAAATTTAAAAAGAAAAACTTAAAAATATTGGTATATGATCCTTTCCACCCATTTCACGACTGGCGCGGCCATCGCCAACTACATAGATTCTCCGCTGCTAATAACGATTCTGCCGTTCCTTTTTCATTTTCTGTTGGATACGGTGCCCCATTGGGAGTACGTGGATGAAATCGGCGAGCTCAAACAGAAAAAACTTCAGTTGACAATAGATATTCTGGCCGGACCGATTATCATTTTGATGTCCACGCTGTTATTTTACGGAGCGGATTTGAGAAAAATATTTTGGTTATTTTTTGGCGGTTTATTCGGCATACTTCCCGACGGACTGTCTTTGCTTCACGCAATATTTCCCAAAAATAAACTTTTGAAAAAGATATTCGCCTTTCACCTCGCCATCCACAGCAAGAAAAAAATGAACTGGAAAATCGGTTTAGTATTTCAAGCCGCCCTTAACATTCTGGCTGTTGTTCTAATCGTCTTGCCAAAAGCGTAGGAATGAGGTAGAAGAAATTAAAATAAGAATGAAAAATTGAGATATTTGAAATGAAACAGCTGTTTATCAATAAAATTTTGATCCCTTATCTGGCTTGGTGCTCTCATCGAATTATTGCAAAACACCGTCCTTTAGTTATCGGCGTTACCGGCAGCGTAGGCAAATCAAGCACTAAAGAAGCCCTCTATTGCGTGCTGAAAAACCGCTTTCGATCCCATCGGAGCATGGGAAACTTGAACAATGAAATCGGCTTACCCCTAGCGATAATCGGCGAAAAAAATCCTAAGGGAAATCCGTGGAATTGGATAATGGTAATATTGGAAGGATTCTCCCTGGCTTTAAAGAAAAGCCGGCATTATCCCAAGGTTTTAGTGTTGGAAATGGCGGTAGACCGGCCGGGAGACATGAAATATCTCACATCGATAGCCCCGCCAAAAATAGGAGTTATCACCAGCATAGGACTCACCCATCTTGAATTTTTTCGCGACGAAAAGAAAATCCTTGAGGAGAAATCACTTTTGCTCAGAAACCTTCCGCCGAACGGATTAGCCGTTCTAAATTACGACGACATGCGCTTGAGATCGTTGGCTAAATCACTGAAAATCCCTGTTCTAACCTACGGATTTCGGATGGGAGCTGATATTCAAGCGAGCGATTTGAAAATTGGTTATTCCAAAGACTTGGGCGAAGGAGTGAATCTCGCTAAAGGAACAGGCTTTAGAGTTAATTATAAAACCATATTTCTACCGATAGATTTGCCGTACATTATCAGCAAAACTCAGGTGCAATCTGCTCTCGCCGCCATCTCGGTGGGTATTCACATGGGGATGAATCTGGTAGAAATCGGGAAACAATTGAAAGAATACCGGCCACTGCCGGGAAGAATGTGCCTAATAAGAGGGAAGGGTGGGAACATAATAATCGATGATACCTATAACTCGGCACCTAGTTCGGTAAAATCGGCGTTGGAGATAATGGCTCTGGTAAAATCCAAAAAGAAAACCATTATTTTGGGAGATATGTTGGAATTGGGAAGCGCCGAAGAACCAGCCCACAAAGAATTGGCTAAATTGATTTATCCCGTAGCCGGCCGGGTGATTCTTGTTGGAAAGAGAACTGCCGCGACTCACAAAGAGCTTAGAAGATTGGGATTTCCCAAAGACAAAATCTTTCACTTTCGAATCGTGGACAATTTGGTGAAAAAACTGCCCGGTTTGGTGGGAAAAGGAGAAGTAATTCTTGTTAAAGGCTCTCAAGGTCTGCGCATGGAAAAAGCGGTAGAAATTCTGGTTTTTAAAAAAGAGAGGCAGAATTTAACCAGACAAGATACATATTGGAAGAAAAAGCCGGTTAAGGAAGTATAACTTTAATTTTCATGTTTCCTATTTCAAATTTCATTTATGCGCCATATTTCGGGTCTCATACTTAAAGAATACTATTAGATAGTTACAAAACTTCTTCGCCGCGTTGCTTGAGCTGAGTGAAATTAAAACAAGTTTTGTAATCATCTGCATATGGAAAATGATAACTGAAACGTGTAATATATTTAGATGTTCAACAAAGAATACAACAAACTTAAATCTGAATTAATAGGATTAGAAGAACAATTCAATAAACCAGTTACGGCATCCGATCCTGAAAAAATGAGAGATTTGGGAAAACGGTACGGAGAAATAAGGGAATTACTAGCTGATATTGAAGCCCTGCAAAAAATTGAATCCGATTTGAGTGAAAATCAAAAACTATTCGAAAATGAGGAAGATCCGGATCTCAAGAACCTCTTGGAGGAAGATATTGAGAAGTTGAGTGGATCGCGGGAAGATCTCAAAAACAAAATTAAAATGGCGCTGGTTCCGCCCAATCCAAACGACAGCCGCAACGCCATTCTGGAAATCCGCGCCGGCGCCGGTGGAGACGAAGCTTCTTTGTTCGCCGCGGACCTTTTTCGCGCCTACGGACTGTACGCCCAGAACCACGATTGGAAAATAGAAATTCTTAACCACCACCGCAGCGATGTTGGTGGATACAAAGAAATTATCGCTTTTGTTAGCGGAAGGAATATTTATAAAACTCTAAAAAACGAATCCGGGGTTCACCGCGTTCAACGCGTCCCCGCCACCGAAAAAAGCGGAAGAATTCATACCTCCACCATAACAGTAGCGGTACTGCCGGAGGCGGAAACGGCAGAAATTGAAATTAATCCTAAAGATATCCGGGTAGATGTTTTTCGCTCGTCCGGACCCGGCGGACAAAGCGTTAATATGACTGATTCGGCGGTACGACTCACCCATTTACCCACCGGTATTGTGGTTTCCTGCCAAGACCAAAAGTCCCAGCACAAGAATAAGGAAAAAGCCATGAAAGTCTTGAGCGCCCGTCTCCTTGTTCTGGAAGAGGAAAAAAAACGCCAAGAAATTGAAAACATGCGCTCTTCACAGGTTGGCACCGGCGAACGCTCGGAAAAAATCCGCACCTACAATTTTCCTCAAAACCGCGTCACCGACCACCGCCTAAAAAAATCTTGGCATAACCTTGACAAAATCATGGAAGGAGAAACCGGCGAGGTATTTGAAAGCTTCAACGGCAATTGATAAATTGCCTATCCTTATCTTCGTGCTAAGTTTAGAACTAAAGGGAAGCTGAAAATAAGATAAGAGAAGAGATTAAGTCAAGTTTAGCTTTTGAACTTTAAAAACTTGAACTTTAAAAAGGAAAGAAAAGGAGGATAAGATGCAAGCCGAAAAAACAACCGACCAACACCTCACTCCGATATGTCCCATCCTTAAATCCATTGAGGAGGGAGCGATTATCTTACTTGAATTTGAAAATCTTTCGTCCGTTATTAAATTCGAGGATTACCATATCCACGAAACAAGACCCGGGAGAAGCAAAATAAACAGACACTATTCTGTTTTTTCTCAGAATTACAAACTCCCTGACGGACGGAAAGTCAAAAAAGTTGTAACTTCCTGCATTTACGGAACGCACCGTTTGGACTTCCGGTGGGATCCTGAATTCAAAATTCACCTTCCACAGTCATTCGACAGGGACATCATTTTAGAGCTGGCCTATGTGCTGGAAGACGGGACAATCTATGTAAACCAGCGGCTGATACCAAAAATATTTCTTGACAACCGTATAGTTCAGGAAAAAGTCAAATCGCTTACTCGACCCTCCTATTTTCACAAAGTGGCAGCCCCGTTTATCGCCGGATTGACAACGAGATTCCACGTCCCCCGCTGGAAAAAAAACTTATTCCACAGAACGGATCTAGTGAAACTGCACGCCATGTATGAAAAAGCAACCGGAGGGCTTGAACACGGTTCCTTTGTTTATGTTGGGTGTAAGGAAGAGGTATACCTACTCTGCGTCGCAAAAGGCGAGGACAAAAAACCTTACATGCAGGGAACGTACTTGACAAGTACCAAACCGATTTTCTACTTTTCGAATAACTATCTAGACTTCATTTCCCGTCCTGACGCTGAAAAACCCAAATTCAAAGGAACAAAAAACGATCTCTGTAATGCAGCAATCTACCGTAATTACGATATCCCGGGTTTTAACGGTGAACCCTTCATCTTTCCTCAAATGGGCAGAGAGCAAAACTGTAAAAATGCCATTTTCATTGGAGAACCCGAGCTTATCACGGGAGATCTGGGCGAGGCATTGATTCATTTTCAAACAACGGACTTCGCCGAATTCCCCGATATTGTCGAGGAGTACGCTAGCACTTCAGGATTCATACATCCGTCTTTTGAAAGGAGGTACGAATATTTCTTCTAGTTTCAGGGTTATGTTTATGTATTCCCGTATTATTCAAAGGCCGAAGTCCTGCTTGGACAACGGCCTTTTTATTTTCCTATAAAAATCCCGCTCTAGTAACCCAATCCGCCGGTTTTTTTCGATAACTCGTATCCTTCTTGAGAAACTTGCTGGGCGGATGTGGACACCGCTTCACTTGGAGTGATGCCTTTGTCCCTTACCGAGTTTATCGCGTCTTCAAAAATCTTGCCGATGCGGGCGTTGTTAGCCTCGGGATAACTATCCGCTGAAGCAGCTTGGTCGGCAAAAACTCCGAGCCACGGATCCTCTTTTTGCTTGACAATCAGGTCTAAGCGGGGAGAAACCCTGCCGGTTTGCTGAGTATAAGCGTCCGATTGATCTTTGTCGGTAAGATATTGTAAGAAATTCCAACACTCGATAGCCTTCTGATCACTGGAGAGCGCCTGTTTCGACACGGCCATCGCCCAGTAGGAAGCGAAATTGACCGGCTTGCTGCTTTCCTGAATTTGAGGCAGAGGAGCAATGCCAAAATTTAAATTGGGTACTTTGTACTGGATGTTCTTTATCTGATTGGAATAGTTTATCATCATCCCGACGTGTCCTCGGGTGAAATCGTCAATTGATTGCCATTGTTCCTTACCCCAAGTGTAAGATGCTTGCGACCGGTCAGAAAACTTTGTAAAGAAAGCAAGGGCTGCTTCCCCGGGAGAAAAAGTTGTCCCGTTGCTACCAGCTATCCGACTGTTAAATACAGCTTCCCAATCCGAATTTACCACCGGACTTCCCATTTGCATCATAAGTACAGCCAAGATGTCCGGCGCGCGATGAACGTTGGTGCCATAACCTATAGCCGCGCCGGCTCTTGTTATGTTGCCATACTGGTCAATACTTGTCATCTTGGAAGCGTAGGATTCGAAGTTGGCCCCTTGCGATTGGGTCTGTTGCCAAGTCCAATTTTTGGGCGGCGGGGTAAGGCCGGCCATATTGAACAAATCACGGTTATAAAAAACGGCCAGCGTATCAATCCAAAGAGGAACCCCGTAAATTCTCTCTACACCGTCGCTGTCTTTGGAAACTAGGTTTTTTTTCGCTACCGGAACGAAATTTTCCCCGAAATCTCTCAGGGTCATTATTTTGGGTTTTTCCTGCTTCACCAGTATATCGTTAACATTATCGAGCGGAAGCATCTTATCCTTCTGCGAAGGCACCCAAGTGTTGTTGATCATGAAAATGTCCGGTCCGTTTCCTGCCGCCAAACCCTGTACCACCTCCCTTAAATAGTCATAGCATTCAGCCTCGTTGCAAGAAAACTTTTTGTAAGCGATCTCTTTGACGTTCGGATGAAGCCTTTTATAATCATAGATGATCTGCGAATAAATTTCGGAATCATCCCATAATCCCCAGATGGTGATTTGATCAACTGTCGGAGTAGGAGTTTCTTTACAGCCGCAGCCGCCTAGCGTCAAAGCCGACACAACTGCAAGCGTTATCGCTGACACGCTTCTTGCAATTTTATTTTTTTTCATTTTTGTTTGTATTGAATTAAGAAAGAAGATAGAAGAATGGGATTATATTTTTTCTACCGATACCACTACCGTCCTCTTTGCTCTTCCGTCAAACCCTTTTCTCTTTCTTTTTACAAATTTAACCGTGCCGCTAATTTTAGCGTAAAGGGTATTGTCTTTTCCCATCGCAACATTACCGCCGACCCGAAACTTGGTTCCGCGCTGTCTAACAATAACATTGCCCGAAGAAACTTTTTGTTCTCCAAAAAGCTTTACCCCCAATCTTTTTGATATGCTGTCCCGCCCCAACCGAGTGGAGCCTCCCGCTTTCCGATGAGCCATGTTCCAAAATAATAAAATTTAGCTTAATCTAACATGATTATTACTAAAATAATACGTAAATTTAGAGAAGGCAAAAAAATAATTCAAATTCTAAACCGGCCTAGCTTAATCAAGAAAAATGTACTACAATAAACATAATCATTATTCACCATTGAAAATTATAGTCGCCATGAACAGTCGACAGCCGTTCGATCGGATCGACAAAGTAAATTCGCTTCTGCTACACGAGATCAACAAACTTCTCCAACGGGAAAATTTTGAGCAAAAAGGTTCTCAAGAGGACACTGTTTTAAGCATTACCAAAATAGAAACTAGCAGAGATTTAAGGCACGCAAAAATTTTTTTTTCGGTTCTGCCTATAAAATTCCGCGGGGATGCCAAAAAATTTCTGGAGGGGAGAAGCTATAATTGGCAAAGAAGTTTGGAGAAAAAAATTAGTTTAAGACACATTCCTAGATTAAAATTTTTCTATGACGAGGGCCAGCGAAACGCGATGGAAGTGGAAAAGATACTGGCAAACATCACAAAAACTAAACGCTAAGCCGGAATTTTCAATTTGAAATGTTTAGCTTGCTTTAATTCAAATTTAAACATCGCGCAGCGATATAAATACAAAGATAAACCGGCATTAATGCTCAATTTGTTCAAATCAAAACTATCACATTCCTGGGGTTTGCACATTACCGATCGACATTTACGCTCCGTTGAAATCAGCATGGGCCAAAAAGACTGGCGGATAGAAAGAATAGGAAAAACAGATATCCCGCCGGGTCTTGTAGAAAACGGGCTGATAAAAAATCCGGAAGGTCTTAAGGATTTTATCGCACAGCTTCGAAACAAATCGTTCCCGTCTCCTCAAAAATCACCCACCGTAATGGTAAACTTGGCCGAAGAACATATTTTTTCCCGAGTCATCAAGATGCCACCCATGACAAGAGAAGAAATGGACGAAGCCATCAAGTGGGAAGCGGAAAGCAACATTCCCCTGCCGATAGAAAAAGTCTATCTTTCGTGGGAGCTACTTTCCGAAACAGAAAATCAAAAAAATTCGGTACTGCTCGCCGCCACGCCTAAAAATATCATAGACGATATCATTAAAACATTGGCTATGGCTAATTTGGTGCCTATCGCTATCGAACCTGAATCAACGGCCTTGCTGCGAAGTTTGTCAGAAACGCAATCCGCGGCTGTTTTTGAATCTCCTCTTCTAATAGTTAATTTGAGAGAATATTGCACCCATATTATCGCTTCGGATTCAAAGGTGGCAGCCCTCTGTACAACCTCTGAACATGCCAGCCAAGAATTCGATGCGGCTATTGAAGGAACTTTCAAAATAAGCAAGGAAGACGCGGAAAAATTTCGACAAAAAATCGGCTGGAATCCCAATGAAGAATTAGGGAAAAAACTGATGGAAGCAACCGAGCCGGCTTTTTCGGTACTAAAAAAAGACATAGGAGGCGCCATGTCTTTTTTTAATAATAAAAGTGGGAAAGACATTAAGAAAATTTTACTCATGGGAGAAAGACGCAGTAAATGGAATGGCTTTGAAAAACACTTGGAAAAAGAGGTTGGTGTGCCCGTGGAGTGGCAAGCTGATTGGGATCCTCATATCTGGCCGGCTAACTGTCCTTACGTCACAGAAGAAAAAGAAGAATATAATATCGGAATAGGATTGGCATTAAGAAAGATAGAAGGAGGAATCTAATAATTTAAAACTTAAACTGGATTTGAAACTTAAAACTTCCATTGATGCTACTTGACAAGAACAATATTGACAGAAAAACGGTTATTTCTCCCAATCTCTTGCCTAAGGAAAGCAGGGAACAATTATACTGCCAGATTGTAGGAGAAACAATTAAACGAGTAGTACAAATACTTGCCGTAATGTTACTTTTTTTCTGGTTGCTGGGGGGAGTGTTGCTTTGGAAAATAAACCGGGAAGAAAACGACATCGCGACAAATCTTGAAACCAGCACCGACAACGACAAACTCGGAGAACTAAAAAAAATAAATGAGCAGTTTAAAGAATTACGCGTTCTCAACGCGAAAATTGACAGGTCTCTCCAAAAAGAATATCGTTTCAGTGAGGTATTGGCAGAACTTCCCAAAATCACTCCGGAAGGAGTGGTTTTTACAGTATTTGAGACATCCCTGGAACAGCCGGGTTGGATTAGAATTAAAGGATCGGCCGAAAATCGAGATGGTTTTCTGCTTCTTAAAAAGAGGATGGAAGAATCGAAGATTTTTGAGGAAGTGGAATCTCCTTTGTCCAATTACGTAGCTTCAAAAAGTTTTAGTTTTGAGCTCAGCGCCCAACTGCGCGGCTGGAAACCGGTATGGGAAAAGGACGTTAAGAAAAAATCAGCCGCGGCTTCTGCCGACAAAGACATAAACGAATAATTGAAGCGGTTATCACAATAATACAAGCCCATTGGGCGACAGTAAGACCGAAGAAAAGTGGATCGTCGGCACGAGTAAAATCAATAAAAAAACGGCCGGAAGAGTACAAAACCAATGAAATCGGAAATAACAACTTCCGATGGTTTTTTGTCTCCCATACCCACAGGCCAATTCCCATTAGGAGCAGCATTACCGCTTCGTAGAATGCCGGCTCGTGGCGATAGGCGCCTTGAATCCACATTCCCCAAGGCAAAGTCGTAGATTTGCCCAAATGGTCATGAATCAGAAAACAACCCAACCGGCCAAAAAATAACCCGAAAAGCCACGCCGGCGTAAAAATCCAGCTTAAAAACCAAAAATCTATTTTATTGAATTTACTCCACAGATAGCCGGCTAAGATTGCCCCCACGGCACCGCCAAAAAAAGAAAAACCGCCTCGCCACAAGCGAAAAATGGCAGCAGGATCGGCAAAATAATAATCCCTAATCTCAATAACATACAACAAGCGGGCGCCAAAAAAAGCCGAAATCGCCAAAAGAATTATCAAAGTCCAAAATTGATCTTGAGATAAACGGTTTCGCAACGCGTTCTTGTTTTTTTCTGACCGTAAACCGCCGAGTGGAGACTGAATCATGGATGCGCCGCACGCTTTTCCAAATGACAGGCATGCCGTCGCAGTTATTCCGATTGCCGCCATTAGTCCCCAAGTGTAAACATATATGGGCCCGATATAAAAGCCGTCCATTGGAAAGTTTTGATTTTAAAATTTGTAATTTAAAATTCATCTAAAGTAGATAAAACTTTAATCCTAAAATTCAAAACTTGAAAGGCGCTATTCAAAAGATTTCCGGCTTTACCATCGGTGTGATCGGCGGATTAACCGCTTTAATCATATCCATCGTTCTTGAAATAATTTTAAGCGTCCCCGCTAAATCACTCCTTGATCCCGGTAGCGGCTTCTTCTTTTTGCTTATTCTGCTAATTCCGGCTTTTTTGGAGGAAATAACAAAAATTGCCATCGCGAAAAAAATAAGAAAAAGAATAGACACTTTGTGGGTAATAGGTGGAGTGGGGGTCGGATTCGGCCTCATGGAAACATTGGTAGCGGCAGGAGGCCCTTTTTTGGAATCGGGACGCGCTCCGTTGCCCTTACTTCATCCGTTTTTTTTACTTGCAGGATTCGCCGCGGCCAAATATGTCCCACTGAAAAAAGATAAGTGGTTTTACTTGAAATGGATATTGGCAAGCGGTCTTTTGCACTGGGGATACAACATTGCGCAAGCAACTTTTTTGCTCAAACCATAATTATTTGATAGACAATACTCAAAACTTGCAACGCATAATAAGTTGTAAGTTGTAAGTTGTAAGTTGTAAGTTGTAAGTCAATGAGTGATTTTTTAGAACTCATTCTGGGAGGTGAAGGCCGGGCAAGACTGATAAAATTTTTTGTTCTCAATCCGGCCGTCAAAGTTTCTCCTCAGGAACTGAAAGAAAGACTGCAAGTCGATCAAAGAAGAATCAGAAGCGAGCTTGAAGTGTTGCTTAAGGCCGGAATCATCAAAAAACGTAAGGCGATGAGCAAATTTATTTTTTTTCTGAACAGAGAAAACCAATTTTACCCCGAGCTTAAAAAAATTGTCGCCAAATGCACCATTTTCCCCCAGCTTAAATCTCTCGACAAAATCAGCAAAACTGGACACGTAAAACTTATTCTGGTAACGGGAGTTTTGGCTAACAACCTCAAAACCAGAGCCGATCTTTTGATTGTAGGAGATGCATTGAACCGAGGGAAATTAAGCGAGGTGATAAAAGAAGTGGAAGCGGAAATCGGCCGAGAATTGCGCTTCACCACTTTTTCAGTAGAAGAATATGAATACCGTTTAAACATGTTCGACAAGTTTATTCGAGAATTCTTCGATGGCCCCCACAAAATAATTCTCAACCGTTTGGGCGATAAGGGTCTGCCGGTATTAGTAAAGAAACAGTCGGAATCAATAGTGCGCAGATAGTTATTGACACTTCCCGCCACTTGGCACCTACCACTTACCACTTACTCAACTTATGCTAGAATACTTAAAAGGACCCCTCACTCGGGTTGGTGACAATTTTATCGTTGTGGAAGTTGGAGGAATGGGAATAAAAGTCACCATTACTCAAAATACAATAGAAAAATTAAAGTCTAAAGCAAAAACTGGCTTGTCCGTCTTTGAAGTGCTGACCTATCTCCATATTTCCGAAAACAAATGGGAAATCTTTGGTTTCAAAAATGAAACCGAGCGCGAGGCTTTTCTCTTGTTATTGGAATGCCGCGGCATAGGCACGAAAGCAGCTGTTAACATTTTGAACAGTTTTTCGCCAAGCCGGCTGCGTCAAATTGCCATAGGGGAAGAACCGGTAACGGTTTTGCAGCAAGTTCCCGGAATTGGAGCTAAGTCGGCTGATCGAATTCTCGTGGAACTGAAAGAAAAACTGCCTGAAATGGGAGGTTGGACAGATGAGAAAAGTCAGAGAAAATCCTTGGCACAGTACACGCATGAAGACCTTTATCGAGCGCTCAAGAGTATGGGCTATCGTACGGCGGAGATTCAGGCTGCCATCTCCCGATCGCCCAACTTGCCTACCGATTTTTCAGAAGCGGTTAAACAATTATTAAAAGCGCTGAGCAAACAGTAATTTTGAGCTTACATATCTCTGTTCTATTATATTCAAACGGTTCTAAAATAATTAACGATACAAAAATAGCCATGGAAAGTCTTGGTCCTTACGACGCAGGTGTGCCATTTCGCAAGTTTATCTTTATTTTTCTATTAGTTTGCATTGTAGTGGGAGCAGGCGTTTTCTACTCCGCGTTATCTCGAGCTTCGATCGCCGTTACCCCTAAAAGCAGCTTGAAATCCGTATCAACGGAAATAACGGTAGACGGCAACCTTAACTATCCTGACCCGGAAAAAGGATTGTTGGGAGGAGAAATAAAAATCCGGGAGGCTGAAGGGCAAGAAAAAAACATTGAAATTCTGTCAAAAAAAATCGATGAATTTGCACGGGGAAAGGTCTTGATTCACAACAATTCTCCATATTTGCAGGGGATTCGCCAAGGGGCGCCGCTCCGGCCGGTGGGAGCTCCCGAAGGAGTAACTTTTGTGACTGTCGACAAGGTCTTACTGCCTCCCAAGGGAAGCCGCGAAGCCAATATAGTCGCGACTTTTAAAGGAGCGGCGGGCAATTTGCCGCCCGGCAAGTTTGAATTTCTAAATTTGGACACGCAGTACATGCGAAATAACCTCTGGGCGGAAAATAAAGAAAAAACCGATGGAGGCATTCGCGAAGCAAAAATCGTGCTTAACGAAGATATAGAAAGAGCTTACGCCGAGCTAGCTAAAAAAATGTTTAAAAAAACGCTGGATGAAATGAATAAAAGTTTAGAGGAGGGCAAGGTGATAAAAGAAGAAAGCGCCCACTACACCATAACGGATAAAAAAGCTACGGCAGCGGCAGGATCGGAAGCCGACATCTTTGATATCCAAGTTAAAATCAGCGTCCAAGGGGTAACTATCAATGAAAATGACTTAAAGTCGATCGCGGAAAAGAAAGTTCAGTCTTTAGGAGAATCTAATGAAGAATTCGTCAGATATGAACCGAACAGTTTTTTCTACTCTTTGACCGAACTTGATTTGGAGAATAAAAAAGCTTTACTGAAAGTGGAAATGAAGGGATTGTTCCACGCCAAACTGTCCTCCAAAGTTTTTGACAAAAAAAGTATTATCGGATATAACGAGCAAGCGCTCCGCGAACATTTCAGCCATCTTGACAACATTGAAGGAATCAAAGTAACTTTCTGGCCCCCCTTTAGAAAAACAGTGCCGAACGTAGAGGGCAGAATTGAAATTGGGGTGCAAACTGATTGATATTGACTAACGACCAATAACTCACGACTACGACACATAACGGTACGAATAGATGGTTACAAAACTTCTTTGCCGTATTGCTTGAATTGAAGCTAAGCGGAGTTAAAATAAGTTGCGACTATCTGAAAAAGGAGTGTGTTGCTTATACTATGCATCGGCTAATTGTTATTTATCGTCAGTCGCAAGTCGTAAGTTGTAAGTTTATCTTATGCCCTTAACTGATTATCTCAACAAAATATTTGGCGATCCGAACGCCCGCACCGTAAAAAAACTTCAACCGCTCGTTGAGAAAGTAAACGCTTGGGAAAAAAATATCGCGAAAATGTCCGACGAGGAGCTGCGTGCTCAAACGGAAAAATTTAAAAAAATGCTGGCGGAAGGCAAAACCCTCGACGACATCCTGCCGGAGGCTTTCGCTACCGCGAGAGACGCCGCCAGAAGAACTTTAGGAGAACGGCCTTTCGACGTTCAAGTTATGGGAGGCATCGTCTTGCATCAAGGCAAAATCGCTGAAATGAAAACGGGCGAAGGAAAAACCCTTACAGCGACAATGCCGATATACCTAAACGCTCTTTCCGGAAAAGGCGTTCATGTGATAACGGTCAACGATTACCTTGCCAAAAGAGACACCAACTGGATGGGAGCGGTTTTCCAAAAATTGGGAATTTCTACCGGCTGCATCCAACACGCCAAGTCTTATGTTTTTGAACCACATGTGAAACCCGACGATGATGAGGTCAGCATTGAATATCAGAACCTCAGGGAAGTCAGTCGAAGAGAAGCTTATCTGGCTGGCGTGACCTACGGAACCAACAATGAGTTCGGATTTGATTATCTTCGCGATAATATGGTGCAAAGTCTTTCCGAGATGGTTCAAATCAGAGACCCGGAGTCAGTCAGCAAAACAGAAAGCCATTTAAATTATGCCATTATAGATGAGGTGGACAGCATCTTGATCGATGAAGCGCGTACTCCTCTCATTATCTCTGCCCCCGATGAAGAATCGGACAAACTTTACAGACAGTTCGCTCAACTGGTGCCCGAACTCAAAGAAAATGAACATTATAACGTAGACGAAAAAATGCGGGCGGTGACGCTAACCGAAGAGGGTATCCATAAAATCGAAAATATGCTGGGCGTGGAAAATCTTTATCAGAAAGAAGGTGTCACCTACGTCCACCACCTCCAGCAAGCCTTGCGCGCCCAAGTGCTCTTCAAACGCGACAAAGATTATGTGGTTAAAGAAGGGCAAGTGATCATCGTAGATGAATTCACCGGAAGACTTATGCCCGGACGACGTTTCTCGGAAGGATTGCATCAAGCTTTGGAAGCGAAGGAAAACGTTCCCGTCCAAAAAGAAAGTAAAACCCTTGCCACTATTACTTTTCAAAACTATTTTCGCCTTTACGGCAAACTAGCCGGTATGACCGGAACCGCCATGACCAGTGCCGAGGAATTCAGTAAAGTATACAAATTGGAGGTAGTTTCCGTGCCTACCCACAGGCTTATGATCCGCAAAGATCTGCCTGACCGAGTGTATAAAAACGAAAAAGGAAAGTTTAAAGCGGTCACCCATGAGGTAAAAAGAAGACACCAAAAAGGCCAACCGATATTGATAGGCACGATCGCCATCGAAAAATCGGAAATGTTGTCTAAATATTTGGATCGCGAAGGAATCAGACACGAGATCATGAATGCCAAAAACCATGAAAGGGAAGCTCAAATTATTGCCAACGCCGGACAAAAAGACGCCGTTACCATAGCAACAAATATGGCCGGACGAGGGACCGACATTAAATTAGGCAAAGAGGTGCAGAATCTTGGAGGATTGCACATTCTAGGCACCGAAAGACATGAGGCGCGCAGAATAGACGATCAGTTGCGAGGAAGATCCGGCCGCCAGGGAGATCCGGGAAGCAGCCAATTTTTTGTTTCTATGGAAGATGAATTGATGCGCCGGTTCGGTTCAGACAAAGTAAAGAATATGATGGATACTCTTGGCATTCCCGAAGATGAGCCGATCGAAAATCGCATGGTAAGCCGCTCTATCGAAAAGGCCCAGAGTAAAATTGAAGGCCACAACCTCGACATTCGAAAGCACGTTCTGGAGTACGACGACGTGATGAATAAACAGAGGGAGATAATTTATCGGCGCCGAAGAGAACTGCTGCTTGAGGGAAAAAGGATTAAGGAAAAGATTCAAAAATCCGTTCAAGGAACAATTCGAAGAATAGTGGAAATTCACAGTCTTACCGTCAGTGAAAACGGGGAGTGGAATTTAAAGGAAATTAGTGAAAACACACGTGCTTTGTTTGGTTTTTCCCTTTCGGAACAAGACGAGATCGCGTCCCAATTGAAAGAAATATATAAACGTACCGACATAATAGAAAGCACTAAAAAAGAGGAGATTAGAAAATTCCTGCTCGAAAAAGCCGACAATAAATACCGAGAAAAAGAAGAAGTAATCGGGTCCGATCAAATGCGCCGAGTGGAAAGAGCTATAATGCTGCGGACTGTTGACCTATTTTGGATGGAGCATTTAGATAATATGCAATATTTGCGGGAAGGGATCGGCCTTAGAGGTTATGGCCAGCGGGATCCATTGGTTGAATATAAGCAGGAAGGATTCCGCATGTTTGAACAGCTGCTTGGCACTATCGAAGAAAACTCCATCGGTACCCTGTTTAAATTGGAATTCGTACGACAGCGGAAAGAAGAGCAATCCGTGGTAGAGCAGGCCCTCCCAGCTGAGGAGCGGCCGTTCGGACAGACTCCAGATGTTCAAAAACGTCTCGCCCATGCCAGCTACTCCCAACCGCAAGAGCCGACAGGCTTTTCCGAAAACGGAAGTGGCAATAAACCCAGCAGCGATTTTGCCGTTAATAACAAAGTTGGCCGCAACGACCCATGCCCCTGCGGAGCGATTAATCCGAAAACCGGCAAAGTCTATAAATGGAAAAAGTGTGGGATGATAAATGCCCCATACCACAGAAGGTAAAAACGCTCTCAGAAAATATAATAATCTATAACCCTATAACCAACTAAGAATAAATCCGCATGTTGTCTCTCCGCCAGCAAAACATTTTGGTTGCCATTATTGAAGAATATGTGAAATCGGCCGATCCGGTCGGATCGGAAGAATTGATGCGTGAATATAACTTGCCTTTTAGCCCCGCCACTATTCGAAGCGAGATGGCCGAACTGGAAAAGAAAAATTATCTCTATCAACCCCACATCTCCGCCGGCCGAATTCCAACCGACAAAGGCTACCGTTTTTTTGTTAATTTCGTTACCAAAAAACAGTTGCAGCACATGAACCTTAAAGAGCAAAAAAAGCTAGAGGAAGAATTGCTGAAACTACGCTTGCGGGAAAAAATGTTGGCGAGAACTTTGGCCAAGCTGTTGGCTGCTTTTTCCAACAACCTGGCCATAACAGGCCTCTTGGACGAAAAAGAATTTTTTGAATCGGGCATGAAACAACTAATCTCCCAGCCAGATTTTCAAAATGTCGACGAGATATGTCAAATTGCCGAAGTGCTCGACTATCTGGACGAAAACATCATCAAGCTTACCAAAGAACTCCGGCCTAAAAAAGTAAAAACTTTTATCGGCAAAGAGAATCTGTTTACAGAGTCGGGGGATTGTGCTATAGTAATTTCTCAGTGCCTCCTGCCTGGCGGGGAAAAAGGAATCGTAGCAATTATGGGACCGAAAAGAATGGAATATAAAAAGAACATCTCATTGATAGAACAGGTAACGAAGTTTTTAGAGAGAAGACAATCTACATAAAGATAATGAATAAACCGAAGAACAAAAATTTGGGTAGACTGCGGGAAGAAAACGTCGACCTGCGCCAGCAGGCAGACGAATACCTAAATGGCTGGAAACGTTGCAAGGCAGATTTTGAAAATTATAAGAAGCAGCAGCAGGAATGGGCTGTCAGCTTTCGCGCATACGCTAGCGAAGACTTGTTGCGGGAAATCATACCCGTTATTGACAACTTTGAACTAGCACTGAATCATATCCCCGAAGTTCCGGAGAATAAATCTTGGAAAGAAGGAGTTTCCCATATCAAGAAACAGCTGGAAGACATACTTAGTATTCACAACGTAAAAAAAATAGAAGTAAAGCCCGGTGACAATTTTAATCCAAATTTACATGAATGCGTTAATGTGAAAGAGCAAGAAAAAAATCTTCAAGAAATCGAAAAATTTCAACTGGTAGACAAAGTAGTTAGAAGCGGTTACCTTATAAGCGGCAAACTGCTGCGTCCGGCGGGAGTTACGATAAAACTAACTAATGACTAACAATGGCTTATGGCCCGCCAACTATAAGATATTGTAATTTGCTGGCCGTTAGTCATCAGTTGTAAGTTGTAAGTTGTATGTCATCACCATGCCTAACAAACTGGGACAATTTATCAAAAAACGCAAAGATAAGAAATTATCCAAAGATACGGGAGAAGCTCCTTTGGGCTTCACCGCTGTACCGCCGGATGAAGTTTCTTTGTCAAATAGGTCCGAACCGGCTTTCGCCCAAAGCAAAAAATGGCGTTTTCCCAATTGGGAACAATGTAAATTTATTCTAAGAAAACTCTCCGATAAAGAAAAAGGAGCAGTCGTGGGAGCTCTTTTTGCTGCCTGCACATTGCTTGCCGCTTGGGGAATTACCGTCTACGTAAAAGACACTAACAGAAAACCCGCGCTAGGCGGATCATACTCGGAAGGTGTCCAGGGCCAACCCCTGTACCTCAATCCAATAGTTTCCCACAGCAATCCAGTGGACAGCGATTTAAGCTTGCTAATTTTTTCTTCCCTGTTCCGCTACAATTCGGAAGGAAAATTGGAACAAGATTTGGTTGATTTATGGGAACGTTCCGACGATGGCCTGACTTACACGGTACGCTTGAAAAAAGACGCTAAATGGCAAGACGGCCAACCCCTTACCGCAGAAGATGTGCTTTTTACCCTTAATCTAATCCGCAATCCCGTTTTTGGATCCACTCTACGTGGTAATTGGGAGGGAATAAACGTGGAAAAAACAGACGATTTCGCGCTGCGTTTCACTTTGCGTAAAGCTTACACCCCCTTTCTGCACAATCTTACTTTCGGAATCTTGCCGAAGCATCTTTGGGAAGACATAACCAGTGATAAATTCCTTTTGACGGATCTAAACAGAAAACCCGTTGGCAGCGGGATGTACACGTTCAATCGTTTAGACAAAAACCAAAACGGACAAATCATGTCAATTACTCTTAAAGCCAATAACAATTATTATGGCCGAAAACCCCATTTAAAAGAATTGATTTTCCGTTTCTATTCCTCTCCCGAAGAAATATTGGCCGCTTACGAAAAAGGCGAGATAAAGGGAATTTCCCATATCGAAGCCACTCAAGCCAAAGACGCGGCAAAAGAAAGCGGTTTGGAGATCTATGATATTCCTACCACTAGAATCTACGGCGTATTTTTTAACCAGAAGAAAAGTGCCATTGCGGCAGAGCAAAAAGTGCGCGAAGCTATCAACTACGCGACAGATAAAGATGAGTTGGTGAGAGAGGCTTTGCAAGAAAAGGGAGTGGTAGTAAACAGTCCTTTGACACCCAACATGCTGGGATTTCAAGAAAGATTTAACCAACATGAATATAGCATTGAAAAAGCCAAGTCAATGCTTCAAGAATCCGGTTGGACAATGCCCAGTGATAAAGAAAGAAAAAAAATCAAAGACGAACCGAAAAGCGAAGGTAAAGCCATGTATAACGCCAAACTAAAAAAATTTCTAATTCTTAACCTGACCGTTCCCGACTATCCAGAATTGGTGAAAACCGCAGACTTACTAAAAAAACAATGGGAAAAAATTGGCCTTGAGCTTAATTTGGATATTGTCGACACTTCCGAAACTTTGCAAAACAAGATTTCCGACAGAAATTACGAAGCTTTACTATTCGGAGAAGTGCTTCAAGCCGACCCCGATCCTGCTCCTTTTTGGCATTCTTCAAGTAAACAAGCTCCCGGCTTAAACTTGTCTTTATTTGAAAATCAAGACGTGGATAAATTGCTCGACGAAGCCCGTCAAGAGGTGAATGAGAACAGGAGAGCTGAATTATACCAAAAATTCCAAGAAATTGCCCTTCAGGAAGCCCCGGCTATATTTCTCTTTTCTCCTTACTATCTTTACGGGGTCTCCGATGATTACCAAGGGGTTGGCTCTAAAGTTATTTACAACCCATCCGGACGTCTAAACGATATAAATAATCGATACTTGTATACCACTAGAACTAGAAAACCCTAAAGATGTCCAAACAAACTTTCGTCATAGACTTTGGCGGCTCTATTATGATGCCCAAACTAGGTCGAGTGAATTTAAAGCTACTGAAAGAATTTAAAAAAATTCTCAAGAAAGAAAGTCAGAAAAAGCGTTTCATTATCGTAATTGGAGGGGGAAGCACGGCTAGAAATTATCAAAAAAACGCCTGCGAATTGAAAATAAACGACTATAGCCGTCTCGACTGGATCGGGATTCGAGCAACTCAATTGAATGCCGAGCTTTTTAAAGCATACTTGGAAGATTTGGCATTTCCTCAACTAGTCACCTCGGAGAAGCAAAAAATTAATTGGAAAAGAGGAATTTTAATAAGCGGCGGTTGGCATCCGGGAAATTCCACGGACTATATTGCCATAAAATTGGCCAGAAAATATAAAGCTAAAAAGATTATTATCGCCACGAATATAGACTACATCTATGATAGCGATCCCAGAAAAAATCACAGAGCGAAAAAGTATGAAAATATCACTTGGTCGGCATTCAATAAAATGTTTAAACAAAAATGGGAGCCCGGCATGACCGTGCCGCTAGATCCAAAAGCCGCTAAGCTCGGCCAGAAAACAAAAATTCCTTTATCTTTTTTGAACGGGAACGATCTAGCCAATTTAAAGAGAACGCTTCATGAAAAAAGGTTTAAAGGAACAACAATACGGTGAAATATAAATCCATCGAGTCTGAAAGAATGATTTTTACCGACACTGATTACCAATTATATTATCGGATGGCTACAAAATTTGCTTTAATGCAACTGTGCGGAAATCAAGCATCACAGTAAAAGATTTTTGTATCCGTCTTTATCTGCCATTGCTTAAAACTTTACAAAATCGATATTTTGCTTTTAATATATAAAAGTAAAAAAAGAAGATCCGAAAGCTAAAAACCACAACAAAAAACTAAGATCTAGAGAATAGATTTAATTTTGGTTTTTTGTTGTAGTTGCTAGTTTTTTGTTATTAGTCGTAAGTTTTATTATGGGCCGAAGTTTAAAGAAAGGGCCTTTTGTAGACGAAAGGCTTTTGTTTAAGTTACGCAAAAAATCTCCGGGAGACAAATCTCCCGTCAAAACTTGGAGCCGAGCGGCTACTATAGCGCCCGAAATGATTGGATATACTTTCGAAGTCCACAACGGAAAAAATTTCATAAAAGTTTTCGTTACGGACGATATGGTTGGACACAAACTGGGCGAATTCGCCCCCACCCGCAAATTTCTGCGGCACGGTGGAAAACTCCAAAAAGAAGTAGAAATGAAAACGGCTCAAAAAGCCACAAAATAGTTAAGAACACGATTTTAAATTTCTGTTATGCAGACTACCGCTTCCATAAAAAACGCTATTACCACTCCCCGCAAAGCCCGACTGGTTATTGACCTAGTTCGAGGGAAATCGGTTAATGACGCCATCGCCGTTTTGGAATTCACTCCTCGCAAATCTGCCGGGATAGTAAAAAAACTGATAAAAAGCGCTGTTGCCAATGCTGAAAACAATTTCGGTTTATCGATGGATAATCTTTACGTAAAAACCATAGAAGCCCAGGAAGGATTAGTAATGAAACGCTGGATGCCGAGAGCGCACGGCCATGCCACCAAAATTTTAAAGAGGCGCAGCCACATAACAGTTTGCCTGGACGAGATGAAGAAGTCAAAAGAAGTCAAAGAGGGCAAAAAGTCAAAGATGAAGACTTTTTCGTACGAAGAGGTTAAGAAGGCGGTTAAAGAAGCGGAAAAAGCTTCCAAAATGATTCAAGAAAAGCAAGCGGGAAAAGGTAAAACAAGTCAGGGAATCGAGAAAGGAGAAAAAATGCCTCAGAAAGAGATCGGCAGTCCACTCAAACGAGAGACCGTTCGAACGGGCCAACCCAAATTCAGCCGATTAGGAGACAAATTCAAGAGCCTAATACACCGAACGACAAAAAAGGGGTAGGCAACAAATTGAAAATTGAGAAAGAAGAATTAAATCTTTCATCTTCATTCTTTTTTCTTAATTATTCATTATTACACGTGGGACAAAAAGTTAATCCCGTCGGTTTTAGAATAAGTATCAATAAACCATGGAAGTCTCGCTGGTTTTCCAATAAAGACTACAAACAGCGTTTAAAAGAGGATCTGGAGATTAGAGAGGGGATCAAAAAACAGCTCAAAGGTGCCGGAATCAAAGAAGTGGAAATCGAAAGATCGCCAAACGCCGTTCGTATATTGATTTATACCAGCAAGCCGGGTATCATTATCGGGCGTTCGGGAGCCGGAGTAAATCTTATCCGAGAGAAAATTCAAGACAAACTGCGCCGAGGCGGCAACGCGAAGGTCAACGTCGCTTTGGATGTAAAAGAAGTACGCTTTTTCGAGGAAAGCGCGGTGTTAGTTGCCCAAAACTTAGCCGAACAGTTGGAAAAACGCGTTTCTTTCCGCCGCGCGTTAAAAAGCACTCTGGACCAGATAATGAAAAGACCGGAAATCAAAGGGGTAAAGTTGATGGTAAGCGGCAGATTAAACGGCGCCGAAATGTCCCGCCGCGAATGGATTGCCCGAGGAGGAATTCCACTCCACACCTTAAGAGCCGACATCGATTTCGGAAAAGCCATCGCCTATACTACCTACGGAACGATCGGCGTGAAAGCGTGGATTTACAAAGGCGAAATCGCAAATAATTAAGAATGAAAAGAGAAGCACATGCTATTGCCTAAAAAAGTCAAACATCGCAAACAACATACTCCAACTCTTAGAAGAACTACTAAAAGGGGTGATAAATTGAAATTCGGCAAATACGGATTGAAAGTTCTTGAATCTTCATGGATTTCCGGAAGACAGCTGGAAGCCGCCCGTCGAGCCATGACACGGTTTATCCAACGCGAAGGGAAAGTTTGGATTCGAATTTTCCCCGATCGCCCCGTCACTAAAAAAGGAGCTGAAGTGCCGATGGGCAAAGGAAAAGGAGACGTAGATCATTTCGTGGCAGTGGCCCATGCCGGCCGAATTATTTTTGAAATAGACGGGATTTCCGAACAGACTGCCAAAGAGGCCATTCGATTAGCAGGAAGCAAGCTTTCCGCTCGATCAAAATTTATTGCCAAAAAATAACTGACAAGACTAGCGACTAACGACAAACAACGGATTCTGACAATGAAACGGGGATTCTGTGTTTTGTCGTAAGCCGTAAGTTTACCCTGTGCTTGAACATGGGGTTATATACTATGATCACCATCAAAGAATTACGTCAAAAATCTGAAAAAGAACTTCGCGCGCTCCTTGCCGAAGAAAAAGAGAAGCTGAGAAAACTACGTTTTCAAAATAGCGAAGGCAAACTACGTCGCAATCATCTATTCGCGGAAAAACGCAAGATAATCGCAAGAATACTGACAATCACAAAATCTAAAGTACAAGAGTCCGCGAAATATCTCCAATAAATGACGAAAAAAGCCACCGCTATGGACTTATGGACACCACGCGGAGTGTATCGCCTTGACTTTATATGAAGCCCTGTAAAGAAATAATTAACAAGTTTTCAAATGATAATTAAAAAACGAATTTATCCTTGTCAAATTGTCGTAGAGAAAACTTATTCTAAAGACGATCTTGGCAAGATTGAAGAAAAAATTTTAAAGGCCGAATGCGGCCGAATAAAAATTCCGGGGTTCCGTCCGGGAGCCGCTCCTTCGGCTAAAGTCCGCGAGTTATTGCAAGCGGACCGCGAGTGGGAAAAACTTTTGGGAATAAAATTGCAGGAAGAACTGATTTCCGATTGGGGAAAGGAAAAAGAGACAGAATTCGGAGAAATAGTAAAGATACTAAAACTTGAAGTTTTAAAAAGTGAGCCTCTGACTTTGCAGTGTCATTTTGAATATTTCCCAAGACTAACTAAAAAAGAGCTGGGAGAAAAATATAAAAATCTCGAGATAAAAAAGGAAAATAGCTTTAAAGATATAAGAGCGTCAAAAGAGGAAATAGAAAACGGTATCAAAGAACTTCAGAAAAGAAGAACGGTCTTACAGCCAGTCGAAGAGCCGTTAGGTAAAGAAAAATCTGCTTTTATTAAAATCTGTCCTCTAGCGAAAAAAGGGGGGACGGCCGGCGAAAAAGAAAAAAAAGACCTCTTTCATTGGGGAATCGAACAATACGGAAAAGAATTCGATAAAGAAACCGAGGGAATGAAGGAAGGAGAAAAAAAAATTATCGATTTAGGCAAGATCAAAGATAAAGAAATCGAAAAGATAAAAAGCGGAAACGGGGAAAAATCCAAGCTTGAGATACGAGTAGAAAAAGTGTTCATGTCAAAAATTCCCAAAATCAATGATGAATTTGCCAGATCGCTGGGTAAATTTAAAAACCTTGAGGAACTAAAATCCAGTCTCGGCCGCGGTATGAATCTGGAAAAACTTTACCAAGAACGCGACCGGAGAAAAGAAGCCCTTTTAAATGTTCTTCTAGAGTCCATAAGTCTGGAACTACCTGATTCCATCGTAAGAAACAGCGCTTCAAAATACAAAGAAAGTTTTATAGAACACATAAAAAATTCCCCGCAACATACAATTCATTCACACGACACGGCCCATCTACACGAGAAAAAACAGCGCGACAAAGAGGAGAAAATGAATAAAATTTTCAGAGAAAGAGCCGAAAAAGAACTTAAACTTCAACGCATTCTTGAAGCAGTAGCGCTGGAAGAAAAAATTGTGCCCGGAGTTAAAGAAACCGAAGAGGAAATTCATAAAATTCTGCGTTCTTTTTCCTCACCCAAAGAAGCTCGGAAAGCCTTCGGCAGCGTGGAGAACCTCAGATCCCGAGTAACGCTTTCGCTTTGCTTCGAAAAAACCATGCGTTTTTTGGAGAAAAAGAACGATCTATTCGAAGATATTGACAAGGAAATCGAGAAGCTGGAAAAGGAAACTGATTAGCAATTCAAGATTTTAAAATTGAAAATTATACTACTTTCAATCATTAAATAAAAATGCTACATTTAGATCGTTACAAAATTCCTGGAAAAAATTTTGTAACCGTCTTATTATTCCCATAAAAAATTAATTATTGAAATTCATGTACTTAGTTCCTACCGTCATTGAAAAATCCAGCCTCGGCGAGCGGGCTTACGACATTTATTCACGGCTGCTCAAAGAAAGAATCATATTCTTGGGAGGACCAATAAACGACGTAGCAGCCAACATTGTTATCGCCCAGCTGCTGTTCTTGGACAACCAAGTCAATAAAGAAGACATTAAACTCTATGTTAACACTCCCGGCGGCTCAGTGAGCGCGGGACTGGCAATCTATGATACCATGCAATATGTCAAAAGCGACGTATCTACCATTTGTGTGGGAATGGCCGCCAGTATGGGAGCAGTTCTACTTGCCGCCGGTAAAAAAGGAAAACGCCTTGCCCTTCCAAACTCAGAAATTATGCTTCATCAAGTAATGGGCGGCGCCGAAGGACAGGCAAGCGACATCGAAATCTCGGCCAAACACATTTTAAAAATAAAAGACCGTATAAATAAGATACTAGTAAAACATACCGACCAGTCGCTAAAAACCATCGAAAAAGACACTGACCGCGATTTTTACATGTCCGCCGAAGAAGCAAAAAAGTACGGTATATTAGACAAAATAATCGCGTGAATCAGCTTGCTATCTTCTATTTTATTTTTTAATTAGATAGTCTTGTCTCGTAGAAATAAATCTAAAAGTAAGAAAAAGCGCTGGAGCAGGCGAATGCGAAAGCTGACAAGATCGGAGCGTGCCCGAACTCCCGAAGTTTATAATCCCGCCGCCGCCGGATCCACAACCGAAATTGCTCCACTCCAACCGGCATGGAAAACAAAACCTAAAAAAGAAACGCCGGCCCGAGACAAGTTTCCAACCCGGCTCGCCCTCAGTCCATCCGAAGAAACCATGTTTTTAGAAATATACAGCCACCTAAAAACTGTTCTTTTAGTCAGTGCTTCTTGTATAGCCATCGTGGCGATTCTCTACCTTTTGGAACGTCAAATCGATTGGGTTAACTTCATAAATACCAGGATTAAAGAGGGACTGGCGGGTTGGAACTGGAAATTTTAAGAGCCTGTTAAGTTGCCTTCTCTTTTCTTTAGTGTTACATAATTGGAAGGATTACTTTTGTCATCTTTGGTTTTTTTATTGTTAATATTTAACGTAGGGAGGAGGTCGTTCTAAAATGGTAGAAGTCAGAAAAAGAGACAGTGAAAGTTCTGAAAATTTAATTCGGCGTTTTACGCGCCAATGGCAAGCCAGCGGTATCGGCGTTCGAGCGCGTAAAAGACGTTTTTATCAAAGAGATTTTACCAAGCGGGAAAAGAAGCTTCGCGCGCTTTATCGTGAGAAAAAACGAAAAGAGTATGAAATATTACACAAACTTGGTAAACTGGAAGAAGAGCACTTTCGTAAAGGTAAAATTTATCAAAGACGATCGTTGTAACAACCAACAATCACTTGTCAGCCATAAGCCGAATGGCTTATGATAGAGTTCTCTATCCGCAGTAAAACTAACACGCATCCCGCACTATCAATTGTCGGCTGTTAGAAGTATATTCACGTTAAAATATGCCACTTATCTTTTGGGATATAAAAGAAAGACCCGAGACCAGAAAAAAAATAGCGCAAAGACTGAAAAATGTCGAGCGTGAAGTGAATAAGTTGATTTCCGTCGCCAACAAAGATTCAACGGGAAAAGTCATTCTTACCGACTCCAAAAACATCAGACGGATCAACAAAACTTACCGTAAAATCGACAGAGAAACTGACGTTTTGAGTTTTACTGAAGATTTAAATGAAATCTATATCAATTATGATTGGATAAAGAAAGACAAACGATCAGTAGAAGAGCTTTTTATTCATGGCTATCTACACCTCATGGGCTACGACCACGAAAACGATAAAGGCGAGATGGAAAAACTAGAGAATAAGCTGAGAAAAAATATATTGAAAAATGCCGGCTGATAAAATTGGTATTGAAAATGCCAAAAAGAATAAATTGTTTTATTTTGTAGCTAACGTCGTTATTTATCGCAAGAGCGACCAACGTTGCTTGATTCTGCGCAGAAATACTAATGAAATCGTTCATGCCGGTAAATATGCCGTACCCGGCGGAAAGCTGGAATGGGAAGATTTAAATCTTAATCATCCCACAAAGTTGAACGGCGATGTCTTGGATTTTGATAACGCGATTGAATATCTGCTAAAAAGAGAAGCTAGGGAAGAAGCTGGCGTTGAGATTAAATCCGAATTGTATTACATTAACAGCGCAGCTTTCGTTCGACCCGACAATATCCCAGTCGCACTGGTTAAATTCGCTGCCGAATATAAGTCTGGCAACGTTGACTTGTCCGAAGGCTCTTTCACCGAATACGCGTGGGTGAACGCCGGAGAGGTCAAAAAATATGATTGCATCTTGGGCATCAAAGAAGAAATCGTCAAGACAATCGAATTATTCTCGCATAAACTACCGCCGGCTTGACGCTGGTGGTTTCTGCTTGTAAGAAAACGAAATACCCCAAATTTATTGCTTGGTTTTGAATTTTAGTTGTATTCTTAATGTTACGAACTATAATTCACATGTTCCAAGATTTCATGTCTGACCCCGCCACCTCCCCAACGCTTAATCCTTTCGCCTCCAATCCTCTTGCCGCCGGTAAGACTCCGCCCCCTACCGATTTTTCCAAAATCAAAAATGCCGCCCCTCTAGCCAGTCAGCAAAGACCGGAACCGCCCACGAGAGTCAACGATCCCAACCAAGAGAGAAGGGAAGACCGCATCAAACGAGAGAATTTGCTGCGCTATTACGACGCGGAATACAACCATGCAAAGAGAGAACTGGGAATTATAAATAAAGATCTGGACGAATTGGAAAATAAGGTGAGAAACGAAGAAAAGGAAATCAGTTTAATGGAAAAAGAACAATCAGAGCTGCAGATAAAACTTAAGCGAATCGAGAAAAGTCTGCGGCGTTTTAAATTCGAATTGCGAGTCCACAAGGGCGAGCAGATGGAAAAAATAGTGATTCAACGCCGTTGGCAAGACACCTTTAAAGAAGCGGAGGGTAAGTTAAAAAAGATAAAATACGGAGATTGGAGATCAATCAGAAAATAATTGAAAGCGAAAGAAGTTTTACAGCCATTTGATTATGTTTGCATTTTTACACATTTTTTCCACAACTTGTGGATAACTTTCCACAGGTTGTTATTTTACCTCACAATCGTGCTGATTTTTGCCAATTTGACAAGAGGAATTATACTTTGATTAGTTCACAGAGTTAAAAATTTTATAAAGAAAGAGTGCTTTTAGTTAGCTTATTTTTCTTTACAAACTTTATAAACTTTACGAACTTTTAGCTATGTCCAATCCGGCAACTTTAGACAAAATTTGGCAAGCGGTTTTGGGAGAAATGGAATTGATGGTCGGAAAAGCCAATTTTTCAACATGGTTTAGCAATACCGGCATCATGTCTTTAGAGGAAGAAAAAGTGATCATTCGCGTACCTAATGGATTCAGCAAACAATGGCTGGAGAAAAAATATAACAAAGAAATTCTCAACTCACTGAGAAATTTTTGCACTAACGTGCGAGAAATAAGTTATTTTATAAGCGAAAATAAACAGAAGCAAAACAAACCCGGCGGCTCCGTAAAAAGAACTAGCGTTCTAGAAATAAAAAAAAATCTAAAAAAGCACCGATTTTCTCTCCAAGAGAGAACCGGTCTGAATCCTTGCTACACCTTTGAAACTTTTGTGGTGGGGAGCAATAACGCTTTAGCTGAAGCGGCCGCCCGAGCAATCACCGAAGAGCCGGGGAATAAATACAATCCTTTATTCATTTACGGAGGAGTGGGACTGGGTAAAACTCACCTACTGCAAGCCATCGGTAACGAGCTATTTAAAAACAACAAAGCCATTAAAATAAAATACATCAGCGCGGAAAATTTTGCCAGCGAGCTGGTGGATTCCATCCGTAAAAGGGAAGTTTCCGATTTCAAAGACAAGTATCGAAAAATAGATATTTTTCTGGTTGACGATATTCAATTTCTTGGCGGCAAACAAAAAAGTCAAGAAGAATTTTTTCATACTTACAATACTCTGCATCAAGCCGGCCGCCAAATCGTGATGTGCAGCGACCGTCCACCTCGCGAGATACCGGCCCTAGAGGACCGGCTTTGTTCAAGATTTGAAGGCGGGATGATGGCGGATATTTCTCAACCGGACCTTGAAACCCGCATTGCCATTTTGGATTCTAAGGCACGGGATCGGGGTTTAAATCTTGACCCGGAAGTATTGGGTTTTCTCGCCTCTCACATCCAAAACAATATTCGCGAATTGGAGGGAGCTCTTAATAAATTCGTCGCCAGCTGTCAAATTCAAGATTGGGAATTCAACGTAAAAAGCGCCAAACTGGTGGTTGCTTCCATGATAGGCGCTTCTCAAAGACAAGCGATCACCGCTCAGCACATCGTAAGGAAAGTAGCCAGATTCTTTAATTTGAAAACTGAAGACATTATGGGAACTAGCCGAAGAAGCGAAATTGTTCGGCCCCGTCAAATCGCCATTTATCTCATGCGTAAAGAAAGCAATTTTTCCTATCCCACTATCGGTGATTTTCTGAAAAAAGACCACTCCACCATAATGCATTCCTACAAAAAAATTAAAGCCGCCGTAAGCCGCGACGAAACGGTACTGCGCGAACTAAACGCAGTAAGAGATTATTTGTATCGCAAAAACTAAAAAACTACAACGGGATATCTATCTCGCCGTCGATATCTGTTCTGAGAACCTCAACGTTTCTTGATTTGAGTTTCTTGATTGTCGATTCGGCTGGATGCCCATACAGGTTATTCTCGCCTACGCTTATTAAGGCCTTGCACGGCCCAACCGTTTCCAGAAAATCATCTAATGAGGAAAAGCGGCTGCCGTGATGGCCGATTTTTAGTATCTCGGCTTGCATATTGTGCGACTCTTCAGTTAGAAGGACTCTTTCCAAATTTGATTGCGCGTCACCCATAAAAATAATTCTTTTGGGATAATCCATCGCCAGGATGGCACTGGTGTTGTTTAAATTGATTATTGGATATTTAGAATAATCAAATAAAGGCGTCAGGAATCTGAAATTAGCTATGTTTTTATTCCCTTCGTTAAAATAAAATTTTTGATTTTTCTTGGCAATCAGAATTGGGGTCTTGCTTTCGATCAGTTTTTGCCAAAAGATATCAGACAGAAACACAGCATGTTGTGTTTCCGCAAATTTTTGGGGCAGGGAATTTACAAAAACCAAAGAAGTCTTATATCGTTCTAACACGCTTATCAATCCTTCAAGATGGTCTTGATGAGGATGCGTTAAAATTAGCATCTCTATTTTGCGGTCATAAAAAGGCAGAGTTTTCCCCAATTCCGACAGCACCTTTCTTCCCGGACCACCGTCAATAAGAATCTGCAAGTGATATCTTGGCCAATCCAAAATTATCGCGTCTCCCTGACCAACATTGAGCATTACAATACGTGCGGAACGGCTGGATAAAAACAGATAGCTCATAGAGACCAACAACAAACAACCGATAACCGAGAACCACAAGACAAGCAAGCGACTTCCGCGTATGTTTCGGAAACATTTTCTGATTCTTCTATAGAGAGACATGTCATACCGTGTCCTTGCATGGCCTAAGAGAAATTCCTCGCTTTCGAAATAATCCAACCGGCGGGGGAAAATATGTTTTTTCACCGCGAGCCGAACGGCGAAGACCGATAAAAAAAGCGCTACATAATACAGCAGAACCCAACCCAATTCAATTGCCCCTTCCGAAAAACTACCGGGAATTTCCAGAAACAAATCTATAAGACAATCGGTAAAACACAGCAAGCAGTGAATCAATAATACCGTAAAACCAGTAAAAATGTTCGCGATATCGTGCAGAAAATGAGCATGTACCACCTCCTCAAAAACGCCTAACCCTGCCAACGTAAACCCGGCCGGTAGCAATAATGAGAATAAAGGCAGTAAAACCAGATTGGCAATCGGCGATATCCAACTGACAACCCCAAAATAATAATATACAAGCGGCACCGTCGTAAGACTTATCGAAACAGAAAGCAAAAACACTTGAAGGATTTTCCAGCCAAAACCGATTCTGCCCCAAATAATGCTTCTGTCAAACAATGGATAAACATAAGCCATACCAATGACCGCAAGAAAGGAAAGATCGAAACCGGCGTCAGCAAAAACGGCTGCCGGATCCATGCCCAGTAAAACCGCGGCGCTAAACCACAGGGCTGTTTTTAAATTAGAGTTTCTTCCTTTAAACAAAGCAAAAAAAGCCATAAGCCCCATTATGGCCGACCTAGAAGCACAATTAGGCGATCCGGCTATTAATAAATAAAAAATAACACCCAAGGAAGCGAAAAAGAATATAACGAAACGGCGGTAAGTAAACCTCGCCAAAACAAAAGTTATAATGGCTATGGCAAAAGTAATGTGGGTTCCGCTTACCGACAAAATGTGGATTATGCCGACCCGGCTTAGATTTTGGCGCGTTTCTTGCGGCACGGATCCTTGATCGCCGATGACCATGGCATTTATTATCGAACCATCCGGTTCAATCAGATGGGAATTGATTGCTTCGCGAATTCTTTCGCGAAAGTTAAGGATGCTTTTGTAAAATTCTTCCCGGTAATTCAACGGGGGTGCCGAAAGAGCGGACGTTTCTATAATTTCCGGATAGTACATCACCGAATAAATGTTTCTACCCGCTAAATAAAGCGGGTAAGAAAAATTCTCCGCGGGACCTTGCTTATGCTTGTCTTGAACCGATTCGGTGCGAGGATTGGGCAATTTCAGTTTGCCTTCCAAAACAACATGGTCACCGTATTGAAAATCATACCGTGTATGGGGAAGGGTGACTTGAATTTTCCCGCTAAACCCTTGATAATCCTGGACAAAAACTTCGATTATCGTCTTTTCCGACCGTTTACCGGTAAGAGAAACTACTTTGCCTTCCAAACGTAACTTTCGCCCCACTTGCCCGGTGCCGTTTTGGTACCGGGCAAATTGGCAAATGTCTTCTCGCGGACAAACGGGAGATAACTGAAAAATCTCCAAAATTATAACCAGCAATACAAAAGAAATTGCTATTTTTTTAGCCACTAATCACCAATCAATAATCGTGGCTATATAATAACGCAAGCGACATTAAATCTTAATTAAAAGAATGTTAAATCGGACCCAAGAAAGACCGACAAGTGGAATAATGCGGGCGAGCCAACACATCGTGTCACTTACCACTTACCAAATCAATGTGTTAAAATTAATAAAAATCGCCAAGGAAAATTGAAAAATATGTCTCTAGACGAATACGACAAAGAAACGGGTTTTACTATGATCGAGGCACTGGTAGGAGTGTTTCTGTTGGCTGTTATTTCTTTGGGAATCTACGCCACCTACGCATTCGGGCTCAAAATGTCAACGCAAAATCGCATGCGCACTGAAGCCACTGCCGTCGCGGAGAAAAAGATTGAGGCAATTCGCGCCATGCACTATGATGATATCGGAGTTCAGGGAGGCATTCCGCCAGGGCCGCTTTTGGCAACCGAAACCGAAACGGACAATGGGACACCTTACACCATAAGAACCAACATACGCTACATTGATGATTCTTTGGATTACACGTTTCCCCAAGATCCGGCACCCACCGACTACAAACAAGTGGAAATTAGGGTGGATTGGCCTACTAACATGGAAAGAAGAGTGATTTTAAACACCTTGATATCTCCACCGCGAATTGAGACAAATATGGGTACCGGCGTACTAATAATAAATACCGTTGACAGTAGCGGAATCCCCATCGCCGATTGCCAAGTTCATATCAAAAATGATCAAGTTGCTCCAGAGATTAACCTTACCGAAGAAACCGACAACAACGGATCATTGATTTTACCGGGAGCGCCGGCTTCTTCGTCAAACAGTTATGAAGTTACTTTATATAAAGACGGGTATGAAGGAGCCCGGACCTATCCTCCGTATCCCATATCTTTTTTCAATCCTATAGACGCGCATGTTTCCGTCGGAGAAGGCGCCATAACCAGCAAAGTTTTTGCGATAGATCTCTTAAGTTATCAGAATCTTCATTTTACCGACATTCACGGAATTAATTTATCCAATCTTACCTTCTCATTAGTGGGCGGAAAAATCATCGGCACCACGGTAGAACCAGCGCCCCAGCCCGTTTATTTTTTCAACGAAAATGCCCTTAAAAGCGATACGGACGGATGCTGGAAAAGTTCGGCGATAGGAAAAGGACCCTATGCTTTCTCCATAAGCGATCCGGCCTACGAACTTATAACGACCAGTTTATCTTCTCCATGGTCAATCCCTCCCAACAGCACGACTGACATCGAGATCGTCATGGGAGACAAAACGGAAAATATTTTAGTGGTCAGCGTCAAAGAAACTGGAGGAGAAACGCCCATTGTCGATGCCGCGGTGAAAATTCTGGATTCGACGGGCGCCCTGTTTCAGGAAAGCATTTCCGACATCAACGGCATCGCTTATTTTCCGAAATCGGAAAACCCGTCCAAAAGTTTTGTCCCCGGAGAGAATTATACCATAGAAGCGAGTAAAGAAAGTTACGTTACAGGGCAGGAGATTTCTCCGATATCAGGAATCACCCGAAAACAAGTCATCCTAGCCAAACAGTAAAATTTTGCAGTAAACATTCTCTTGCTTATAATGTTTGGATTTACCCATTTCATTTAAATCTCAGCACTTTAAACTGACTCATAATGCGAGGCAAAGCTTATGCTTTGCCTTTTTTCTTTTAAATCTCGAAATTAAAAGCTAAAATAGAATTTATAAAATCAATAATCCAACATGAAATACGTAGTTTGGCGGTTTAGCGGAGGAGTTGCCGGTTACTGGCGGATAGTGGGCCGAATGGCGGCTTTTTTCACCCACTTTTTTGCCGTGCCGTTGATGATTAGAACTCTGTTCTGGCCATGGAAGAGAGATTTTGCCGTCTCGCAGACGCAAGGTTTCAATCCCAAGGAATGGTTTAACCGCCACATTTTTAGTCTATTTTCGCGTTTTTTAGGTTTTTTGATCAAGCTCTTTGCCATTCTAGTTTGGCTAATCTGGGAAATAATCTGGTGGGTGAGCGCTGTCGTTTTTTTTCCTGCTTGGATCCTCTGGCCGATTGCCTTGATTGTTTTTGTAATCGCGGGTATTATCCTATTTCCGCAAGCGAGCATTCCGTCTCCGAAAAATGCGATTTTTCTGGCTGTTGTGGTAGTTTTTGCCATTCTCCTCGTTGCCCTTGAAATGAAAACGATAAAATCCCGCAGACTGGCAAGGCTCGCAAATCCTGATTATCGCAACCCCTGTCTTACCGATCCTTGGTTTTTATCTTTATGCGTTCATCTTTTGACAGAGCCGGATACGTTAAAAAATTCTTGGCTAAACGAAAGCCTGAAAGACATTTTAGTTTCAGCCCGCCTTTCCCGGAACGAGTTCGACAAGATAGCCAACTGGGAAATTTTGAAACAAGTCGGATGGGCCAAAAAACAATGCTGGTGGTCAAAGGAAAACCTTTTTAAAATCCGCCCTTTGACTGAAGATTGGGTTTTTGGCTGGACATTCACCTTAAACAATTTTTCCCGTAATCTGGATTTTTATTCGTCCAATGGCGCACAAGCGGATAAAAACGGCGATTCTCTTGCCATCATAAACGCTAAAGAGCTTGAGATTCTAAAGAACGCTCTTGCCGAAGGCGACGGCGTAAACACGGTTATTGCCGGAGAAACGGGAACCGGCAGGAAACGTTTGGTGAAGAATTTGGCCTTAGATATAAGCCGGCGCAACGTACCGGCAAGACTGGCGGGAAAAAGAGTGGTAGATTTTCAACTGGATAACTTGCTGGCAAGAAGCGGCAGCGAAGAGGATAAAATATATCTCCTGAAAAGAGCTCTTGTCGAAGCTTGCGCTGCCGGAAATATTATTTTGTTTATTCCCACACTGGGCAACTATTTGGAACCTGCGCCAAAGGAAAAACAAATAGGCGGGATCGATATTACTCCAATTTTGACTGACTTTTTGGAAAACGCCGGCATTCAAATCGTGACAGTGGCTAGCCAACAAGAACTTAGTGCTTTATTTCAAAGCCATCCCAATCTTGCCAAATATTTTAAAGTGATCCAATTACAAGAACCCGACCTGGAAGATTGTCTTATCTTGCTTTGCGAGAAAGGAAATCGGCTCGAAAACCAATACGGGAAATTAATAACTTACGGCGCCGTCAAGAAAGCCTTGGAACTGAGCAACCGCTATCTTCAGGAAATTGCCATGCCCAAACGGGCCTTGGATTTTTTGGAAGAAGCGGTAAGCTTCATCAACGACAATAGCCCAGAGGACCACGTCATTAAAGAAGCCTCGATTGAGACTTTCGCCTCCCAGAAAATCGGTACCCGAGTGGGAACACTCGAAAAAGGCGAGAAGGAACGGCTGGAAAACATGGAAAAAACAATGAAAGAAAAGATCGTCGGCCAAACTGAAGCCATAAACGCGGTGGCCTCGGCGTTGCGAAGAAGAAGGCTGGACCTCTCAAATCCCGAGCGGCCGGCCGGCTGTTTCTTGTTTTTGGGTCCTACCGGAGTGGGAAAAACCCACACCGCCGAAGTTTTAGCCGATCTTTATTATGGAGGCGAGAACCGAATGGCCCGCCTGGACATGTCGGAATATCAAGACGAAGATGGCATAACCAAACTGCTGGGCGACACTTCTTCTGAAGTGGAAGGGTACTTTCGCAAAATAATTTCCGCCAACCCCTTCAGTTTGATTCTTCTCGACGAATTGGAGAAATCCAGCCGCGAAGTACACCAATTGCTGCTTCAAATCATGGAGGAAGGAATGGCTAAAACCGGAACCGGCAAAAAATTGAATTTTCGCGAAACCATCATTATCGCCACCTCCAACGCCGAGTCTTTTTTAATCCAAGAACTGGTTAAGAAAAATGAGGATTACGCGGTAATTCAAAAAACGGTAATTGACGAAATTCAACGGGACGAGATTTTCTCTCCCGAGCTGCTGAACCGTTTTGACGAAATAATCGTCTTTCATCCGCTCAGACGAGACGAAATAGTCGAGATAGCCGAACTGGCCATGCGGGATTTGAAAAAACGCTTGCTTGGCAAGGAAATTATCATTAATTATAATGACGCTTTTGTCCGGAAGCTGGCTCAAGCCGGTTTTGATCCGGCATTTGGCGCACGGGGATTGAGAAGGGTGGTGGAAAAACAAATAGAAGATGCGATCGCGAAAGACCTGCTGGCAGGCAATATTGCCAGAGGGGAAGAATTTGTATTGCCAATTAACTATTTAGAGTAACAAGGCGTATGTTTTTTAAAGTACAAAGAGACAAAGCACAAAGGAATAGGGTTTCATGCAATATTAGACGTTTACAAAACTTCTTTGCCGTGTTGCTTGAGCTGAGCGGAATTAAAATAAGTTTTGCAACTATCTGTATTAAGAATTTAGTTTCTTCTCGTTTTTGTTTTAACCTCTTACTTTGCACTTTATTTTTACTTTGCACTTTGTACTTTGGTCCCTTTTCAACAACAGCTAATGCATCGGTTTCTAAGACTGGGGATTACAAAGACTTTAGATCTACCCAGATCGGCTCTTATTCCGCCGCGACAATAGACGCGGAAACAGGAGAATTACTTTTTGGAAAAAGAGAAAACACCGAAAAACCGGTGGCCAGCATCACCAAGCTTTTGGGAGCCGAAGTCTTTCTCTCCACCGACACTAACCTAAATAAAAAAGTTCGAATGGAGTCAAACGATGAAGTGGGCGGAGGAAGGCTTCGTTTGCCCATAGGAACCACCATGCGCGCGAAGAATTTTCTCTATGCCAGTTTAATCGGATCGGCCAACAATTCCGCGACAGCTTTAGTTCGCTTAAGCGGACTGGGTAAAAACAATTTCATTGATAAAATGAACGATCTCGCTCATGAAGCGGGCGCCACGGAAGCCAAATTCGTCGATGCTTGCGGGATATCTCCCGACAACAAGGGAAGCGCCAAAGGATTGGCTCTGATCGGCAAGAAAGTTTTCGACAACAAATCCATCCGCAGCATCAGTTCCCGAAAAAGAGTTTCTTTCAATATAAATAACGGCAAGGGAACAAAAACGATTGTCCACACCAGTCCTATAATCAGCCAAAAAAACATCAGTTTTAAGGTGCTAGCCGCTAAAACCGGCTTCCTGCCGGAAGTAGGAGACAATTTGATCGTTAAACTGCAAAGCAAAAAGGATAAAAAAGCTAAAGTAATCGTAGTACTGATGGGAGCCGTTTCTAAAAACGCGGCTGCCCGAGACGCGGCAAAGCTGGGAAAATGGGCATTTAAAAACTACAAATGGTAAGCTATGTTGAACACAGTAAAAAAATATATCCCTAAGCCCCTATTCAGTTTTTATCACCTTGCTCTTGCTTGGTCGGGAAACATTTTGTATTTCTCGCCCAGCCGCGAGCTTCACTTGATTGGAGTCACCGGCACTAAAGGAAAAACGACCACTGCTTATTTTATTTACCAGCTTCTGCGAAAGGGAGGCCACAAATCCGCTTTGACTTCCACCACTTTTTTTGCAGTGGGAGACGAAATGGAAAGCAACACTTCCAAAATGGGAATGCCGGGACGTTTCTTCCTGCCACATTTTTTAAGAAGGGCCCGGAAAGATGGAGTCCGGTACGCCGTGGTAGAGACTACTTCGGAGGGAATCGCTCAACACCGGCAACGTTTTCTGAAATACGACACGGCAGTTTTCACTTCGCTTTCTCCCGAACATATTGAACGGCACGGCAGCTTCACGGCTTACCGCGAGGCCAAAGAAAAACTCTTCAAACAATGCAAAGAATCCCATGTGCTTAACTTAAACGACAAACATGTTAAGTATTTTTTGAAATATCCGGCCAAGCAAAAATGGGGTGTTGTTTTGGATGGAAAAATACCGGATAATTATTATGTAGAGACAAAACATGCCTCGTCTCTACTTGAAGGCATAACTGCCGCTCCCAACCACCTAAAAATCAAGGAATGGAAAATCGCCGATGGCAAAAAAGAGCTGGCTGCCCAATTTGAAACCGGTTTGTTCTTCCCGGGAAATTTCAATGCCATAAATTTGCTGCTGGCCTTTGCAGCCGCACGAGCTAGTGGAATGTCTTTTGAAGAAATCGCCTTTATTATTCCAAAGCTGGATCTTCCGCCCGGCCGGATGCAAGAACTCAAAATCAAAAGGGTGCCGTTTCGGATTTTTCTTGACTACGCCCATGAACCGCTGAGTTTGAGATCGGCGTTAGAGTCGTGTCGGGAGATGTCACAATCAAAACTCATTTGTCTTACCGGTGCCCAGGGCGGAGGCCGCGACAAATGGAAGCGCGCAATTATGGGAAAAACCGCATCGGAATTATGCGACTATGTAATTGTAGCCACCGAAGATCCCTACGAGGAAAATCCTAAGAAGATAAACGCGGAAGTATTTAAAGGCGTTCTGTCGAATAATAATTTTAGAGAAAATAAAAATTGCTGGCAGTTCACCGACCGCCGGAAAGCAATCGAGAAAGCCTTAGGTTTAGCCAAAGCCGGCGACATAGTAATTTTCTGCGGCAAAGGAGGAGAGAAATTTATGTGCGTGGGAAACGAAAATATCCCGTGGGAAGAGGAAAGAGTGGTGATAGAAACGTTAGCGAACTTGAATCTAAAAAAAATTAAGAATGATTAAGAAATTTTAGTCTATTGACTGCTTCCCATAGTATATCCGGTGTTACCCGCTCCGCCGGTGCCACCAACGCTAATATCGCCGGTGTTATTGTTTGTTGCCGAGCCGGCATTACCGCTACCCGACGTACCGGTTCCGGTACTAACTCCAGTGTTCGCCCCCGCGGCAGCGCCACTTCCTTCGTCCCACTTTATTCCACTACCCGACGTCTCGGCGGAAATTCCCGTAAATTGATCTTGAAGAATACTCATACTGTCCTTTCCGCAAGTTATAAAAATATATCCTCCGCTAATCATGTAGTCTAGAGAAAGTTTGTCTTTCTTATCAATAAGGGCAAATCGGCCATTATCAAAAAGTCCGCTGTCGGCAAAATAGGCACCCGGATTATCAATGGGAATTCCTTTCCATAACTGATCCAGATCAGAAACCATGGTTTTCTCCCAATCTCGCATCTTGGTCTCGGCGGCGCTTTCACTATCTTCGGTAGGAATAATCATGCCGAATATCGTCTGACCGTGGAAAAAATCAGCCAGAAACAATGCCGGAACCGAGTTTGGCTGGGAAAGTACTTTTTGGGATATGTTAATGTTTAACGCGTTCGCCAAATCCTGAAATGATACCGTTGACCCATCGGAGTTTACAAAGATAAGCTGGGTTTGCTTAGAGACGGATCTCCCTTGGCGAATTTTTTCTATTTCGGTACTTATTTCACTAGTGGAACCGATATTTATCTCTTCGGCATTGGCTAAGACCTTCTGGGGAGTTATGGTGGGTTTGGTTGGAGTGGTTATTATCTGCTTTATGGGAGGAGCAGCATTTGTGTTCTGGTTCTTGTTTCCTTGGACGGCCGGAGTCGCGACTTTTGGCTTTTCCGTTCCCTTACCTCCCAGAAACAAGAAAGTCGTAAAAACTAAAATCAAAACCAATCCGCCAACACCGCCGAATATGATAACAGTTTTTTTGCTTTTCAACAGTCCCGTGGACTTCGCTTCCGCCTTTTTTCGCAAATCGACCACACGGCTTTCTTCTTCGGCCTGATTTTCCTGGACTTCCCTTTGCTCAGAAAATTCCGGCGGAGCCGAATAGTTGAGAGCCGATTCGACCGCCTGAATTAGCGATCCTTTTTCTCCTTCCTTATTTGGCAAATGAGCCGAAAAGGGGTTTTTGTTTTCTTCGGATTCAGGTTCGCTTTCTTCCGTTTTAAAATTTTTCATTGGTCCGCCGCCCGCCAAGGCTTTTGCCAGTTCATTTTGAACCGAAGGAGCTTCTTCGGGTTCCGATTCTTTTTTCGGGAAAAAAGAACCCAAGGCGGGTCTTTCTGAATCTATCGGCGCGGATATATCCGACGTCTCACCGACATTGGATACGCCTGCCGCGGCACCAATATTTGATATGTCTGGAATAGCATCAGTATTGGAGACATCTTCCGCGTCGGAATTGAATTTTTTGGTTTCGCCCGGAGCAAACTCGGTTGACGGGTTGACCGAATAAACCGGTTGTAAAGACTCAGGATCGGAATCCCTCGCCGGAGATTCCGCTACCGGCAAATTAGGCGGGGCTTCCCCCGCCACCGAAACATCTTCCCCGGCGAGACTGTCGGGCGGAGCAACGGCAGGCTTCTCACTGTCGGCTTTGAATCGATCAAGTTCTTTATCAAGAAAGCTGTCCGGAGGTTCCGGGCCAGCAGCCGCGGTTGGCTCAAACTGCCCGTTCGCCGGCGCTTCGTGCGCCGCCGTCGAAGCCTCCGGCGCGCCGGTTTCATCGAGGCGAGCTGGGAGGACGGACGAACTATCGGTTTCTTGATGCTTTTTTAGAAAACCTAGCCATCTTCCTTTACTTTCATTGGCTTCATCGTTTTCTTTATTTAAATCGCTCTTAAGAGTGCTGATAGACACATTTTCCAGATCCAAAGTCGTTCTTGGCTTTTCTTCATCGTTATTATTGCTATTATTGTCCATTTTGTTTTTGATTCGAGAGAAAAATGAAATACTTTGTGGTTATTTTAGAGTATGAATAATAAAATAGCAATTTATTTTTACTATTTTAAAAACTCGTGTTACAAATAATTCAGTCCTAACGCAATAAAGCAGGAGAAAAAATTAAGCTGTAAAGTCAATTCCATTATGTTACCCAAAGACAAGAAGAAAAAGATTATCAAGAAATCCGCTTTACACGAGAAAGATACCGGTTCCGCCGCAGTTCAGGTGAGTCTCTTGACGGAAAGAATCGAACGGCTCTCCGACCACCTGAAAAAAAACAGGAAAGACCGACATTCCAGACGGGGGCTTATTAAAATGGTTGTGCACCGCCGCAAGATGCTGGATTATTTAAAAAATACCAGCGAAGAAGTGTATGAGAAGATAACGAAAGAGCTGGGACTGAAGAAGTAAGTCAGTTCATTAAAGATTCTGTGAGTAATTTCCGTTTGAAACTTGGAACTTGAAACTTGAAATGTTGGTTCAAGTCTTCCACCCAAACCGTTGTTTCCCGCTAAACCGGCATCGTCGGACTGGAGGCAGACGGACCGGATTGGACCAAATATTTCATATTTCATGTTTCATGTTTCAAGCAAACTATACTCGCGGAGTCTGTCCGCTAATAAGTTATAATCGCTAAAAATGCAACAAAAAACTAACGTCAAAATTACGCGTGTTTCAACAAACATTGCTGGCCGCGAGCTGGTTCTGGAAACTGGAAGGCTGGCCGGACAAGCCAACGGGGCTGTTTTGGTAACCTACGGAGATTCTATCATCCTCGCCACCGCCGTTATGAGCGCAAAAAATATGGAAGGGCTGGATTTTTTTCCGCTCACGGTAGACTACGAAGAAAACTATTACGCCGCCGGAAAAGTTCGCGGCAGCCGTTTCGTAAAGCGTAAAGGAAAGCCCACCGACGAAGCCATTCTTACCGGAAGAGTGGTGGACCGCAGCATTCGTCCGTTTTTCCCGGAAGGAATGCGCCGCGAAGTTCAAATCATTCTCACGGCTTTAAGTTTTGATAAAGAGAATGATCCTGAATTTTTAGCGATGGTCGGCGCGAGCGCGGCGCTGGCTGTTTCCGATATTCCTTTTGACACAACTCTAGCCGGTCTAAAAATCGGTCTGGTCGACGGAAAGCTGGTTGTCAATCCAAAACTCACGGAAAATGGGAAAAATGATCTGGATTTAACCGCTGTTTTCACCAAAGACGGCAAAGTAGCCATGATCGAAGCAGGCGCCAAGGAAATCCCTGAAGAAAAAGTAAAAGAAGCCATCAAACTGGCCCAAAAAGAATCGAAGAAAGTAATAAAAGCTGTAGAGGAGCTACAAAAAAAAGTCGGAAAGCCCAAACAAGAAATCAAGTTATCCGTCTTGCCAAAAGAAATTTATGAACTGGCAAGCAAGGAAGCTGGAACAAAAATCAAAAAGCTGATTGAAAATTACGAAGACAAACCAAAATTTGAAAACGATCTGGCTGCCCTAAAAGAAGAAACCACTCCGGCTCTTGTAAACGCATATTGCGGCAGGTCCGCGCAAGAAGACAAAAGTTGTCTTGAAAAACAATTTTCCGAAGCCGTTGATAAGCTAGTTAAAGAAGAAGTCCGCAATTTCTTTGTAGAACAAAGCAAAAGAATCGACAACAGAAAGATTGACGAAATTCGTCCGCTTCAAATTGAGATTGGTATTCTGCCGCGCACTCACGGATCCGCCATCTTCGCCCGCGGTTGGACCCAGGGGCTCACCACCGCAACTTTAGGAGCACCGGGAAGCGCCATGATTCTTGAGGGTATGGAATATGAAGAAGTGGAAAGCAAAAAACATTATATGCATTTCTACAGTTTTCCCCCTTTCTCCACGGGAGAATGCAAGCCGATGCGCGGCCCGGGGCGGCGGGAGATCGGTCATGGAGCTCTCGGTGAAAAAGCTTTGGAGCCAATGACACCTGACAAAGAGAAATTTCCCTACACTATCGTCATGCAGACTGAGATTATGTCTAGCGACGGTTCAACTTCCATGGCCAGTGTTTGCGGAAGCACCTTAGCTCTCATGGAAGCCGGCGTACCGATTAAGAAACCGGTAGCCGGTATCGCGATGGGACTAATGTACGATCCGAAAAAAGACAAATATACGATACTCACCGACCTTTGCGCCATGGAAGATTTTTCCGGTTTTATGGATTTCAAAGCCGCCGGCACCAAAGACGGCATCACTGCCATCCAGATGGATATAAAATTAAAAGGATTGCCGTATGAAGTAATCGAAGAGGCGTTAGATAACGCCTACAAAGCCCGCTTGGAAATTCTGGAAGCAATGAGCAAGGTAATCGCAAAACCTAAGAACAATCTTTCTCCCTACGCCCCGCGTGTGGAGACTCTTGTAATTCCCGTGGATAAAATCAGGGACGTTATCGGTCCTGGCGGCAAGATGATTAACAGTATCATTGAGAAAACCGGAGTTACCATCGACATCGAGCAAGACGGTACGGTGTTTATAACCTCAGAGAATGAAAAGGGAATGGGGGAAGCCACTGACATTATTCGTGGCCTTACCAAACAAGTGGAAGCGGGAGAAGTTTATACCGGAAAAGTCGTTAAAATTTTGGATTTTGGAGCTTTCGTTCAACTCACTCCCAATCAAGACGGGATGGTGCATATTTCTCAAATTGCCCGCGAGCGAGTCGAAAATATTCGCGATCATTTAAAAGAAGGCGATGAAGTTAAAGTAAAAGTGAAAGAAATAGACGACAAGGGCCGTGTAAATCTGACAATGCTGTTTTAATCGCAAACACAGAATAAACAAAATAAATAGCAGGCACGAATTTATCCTGTGCCTGCTTGTGGGTACAGAACAATCTCACATAATAGCTTGCAAAATCAGATGGTTGCAAAACTTGTTTTTATAATGCAGCTGAGCGGAATTATGTTCTGCGCCTATAGTGCAGTTTACAGGCTGTCGCACGAAGCTACTGCGCAGGAACAACCGGTCGGGGTGCAGGAATAATCGAAAGTCCCTCCGGCATTAGTGGCCCGCAAAGTATAGGAAGTCGCGGAAGCGGTGGGACAAGTTCCACTGGCAGTCCATGAGGTGGTTCCAGTATCCACGCAGGTACCCACAGTCAAAGTATAGGTTCCCGCGGGAGGAAGTTGAAGATCGACATAGTTTGTGCCTCCGCAAGAAAGAGTTGCCTTATTGCCCGCTCCGTTGGTAAAGTTAAGAGTTGAACATCCGTCAACGCTGTAGGCCTTCTCAACGGCATTTTTAATATTTGCCATATCACTCTTGGCTCTCACTGCGTTGGCTTTCCCTCTAGTTCCGGAAACACTTATTATTATGATCGCGGCTAAAATTCCGATTACCGCTATCACGATTAGCATTTCAATCAGGGTAAAGGCCCTGTTTTTGTTTTTCATTTTTGCTTGGTTATTATTTTAATAATAATGGATTTTAAGTAAATTTAAAGGGAAATTTATAAACCGTCAAATAACCGCGGTTTTGAAAATTCAGAAAGTTGGCCGTAAAATTACAAAATGACGAAAGACAATATAAATACGGTGGACACAAAACACTTATCCGCGCTCCGTCACCGGAGGCTTTTGCCGTGCGCCACTGAAGGTTATGCCGGCAGCGCGCGGCGTATGACCGAATCTCCGCCGCTTACAAGCGGCGGGACGAAAGAGAATTTTCTATGCTTAAAAAAATCAGTTCTCAAGACTTTGGCTTATTATCGAGCGGTAAAGACGCCACTAACACTGGCACAGGCGGGACGTTATTTAATATCCGAAAATTCACGCGCTCCGGTCGGGCAGAAGCTAGAAAATTCCAGATTGAACCAATCCAGAGATAATTTGCTATCCGAAATAAAAAATATCTTGGATAGCCTGGTGGATGAAAAAATTGTAATGGAAGAGAAGGGGTTATACTGGTTGAGTAAATCCTGCGACATGCAACATACAACATGCGACATAAATGCAGCAAAAAAAATCCGCGATCCGGGAGACTTTGGTTCTAATTTTCCACGCCGTATATCCCGTGTTGCGTGCCAGTTCATCCAACGCGAAAAAACCGCCCAAGGAAAAATCAATAAAGTCCGCAAGGCGCTTAAAATTTTTCGTTTCGTACCGTTCCTGAAAGGACTTTTTATCTGTGGGAGCGTGGCACGGAAAGTAAGCCGTCCGGGAAGCGATATTGATTTTTTAGTTCTTACCAAGCAAAACCGAATTTGGACGGTAAGATTTTTCTTGACGGTGCTTGCGTTCCTGTTGAGAAAGAAAACGAAGGACGCAATACCACGATTTACAAATTGCCTGCCTACCTTACCTACCGGCAGACAAAGCAGGCAGGCAGGCGATTCACGATTTACGAATCGCAAAGACAAATTCTGCCTTAATCACTATCGTTCTTCATCCCATCTAAAATTGGAAGGAGAGCTTCAAGATCTTTATTCCGCTCAAGAATACGCCCGAATGATTAACATTTACTCCGGTAACAGGATCGACCGAAAGTTTTTTAAAAAGAACAAAAAATGGATGCGGAAATTCTTACCGAATTTTAATTTCACTAAATTGCCGTTGTACACTATCTACGACTTACAACTTATGACTTACAACTTTTTAGAAAACGTGCTTTCGGGAAAATTTGGAGATATAATGGAAAAGCTATTATTCTATCTGCAATCCAGAAAAATCGCGCTGGGAAGGGGTTTGCCGCCAACCCAACAAAACTGTTCTGGCAAGTGGCATGTTTCTATAAAAAACAGCGAGAGAATCGTCACCAACGAAAACGTTATAATGTTTCACCTAAACCCCCAATCGCCAAAAGTGCTGGAAAGATACGTCAGAATAGCAACAAGTATTATTCAATAGACAGTAGTTTATTATACTTCTAAACAAATAAAATTTTTAATTCGAATTTCAAATTGAAAATTAGACAAATGCCAAAAACCGATATAAACACTTCAGCAACTACCCCCAATTGCATAGCGGAAGACGTTTACCTAGACACCACGCTGCGTCCCAAAGAATTTCGCGAATATGTCGGCCAAGAAAAGATTAAAGAAAGCCTTTCGATAACCATTGAGGCGGCCCGCAACCGCGGAGAATCTCTTGAGCACCTGCTTTTTCACGGACCGGCCGGATTGGGCAAAACAACGCTTGCCCACATCGTCACCTACGAGATGAAAACCAACATCAAGGTTACTTCCGGACCGGCTTTGGAGCGTACTGGCGATCTGGCCTCATTGCTGACCAATCTTGAAGACGGAGACATTCTTTTTATTGATGAAATTCACCGTCTTAACCGCACTGTTGAGGAAGCGCTTTATCCCGCCATGGAAGATTACCGCTTAGATATCGTGATCGGCAAAGGTCCTTCCGCCCAAGTGCTTCAGCTAAACTTGCCGCGGTTCACCCTTATCGGAGCGACCACTCGGGTCGGCTTACTCACCAATCCGCTTCGTTCACGTTTCGGCGGACTGTTTAGACTTAATTTATACTCCCCCGAGGAAATTGAAAAAATTATTCACCGATCCGCTAAAATCCTGGGAATTCCCATTAAGCAAGACGGGGCGGAATCAATCGCTAAATGCAGCCGCCGCAATCCTCGGGTAGCCAACCGTCTTTTGAAAAGAGTGCGCGACTTTGCCGAAGTAAAAGGCGACGGGGTGATTAACGATAAGATTGCCCAAAAAGCTCTGGCAATGCTGGAAATCGATCAGCTGGGGTTGGAAAAAATCGACCGTGAGATTCTTCGCGTGACTATTGAAAAATTCAACGGGGGACCGGTAGGAGTGCAAACCTTAGCTGCCGCGCTGGGGGAGGAAGAAGATACGCTTGTGGATGTCTATGAGCCTTACCTTATGGAACTGGGATTTCTCACCCGCACTCCGCGCGGAAGGACGGTGACACCGGCAGGATACGGGCATTTGGGAATAAAATGTAACGAGGCACTATTCTAAATAGCAGAAATAATTTCAAATTTGATTCTTACAAAAACAAAAAAAAATCTGCGGTGTGCTTTTTCACTAATGGAAGTTTTGATCTCTATTGCTATTTTTATTCTCGCCATTCTCGGCGTGACGGCTCTTGCTCAAATGGGCTATCAATACTATAATTTCGTCTTTAACCAAGCTGAAATACTAGATAACATCCAAAAAAGCGTGAATACGATTACCAAAGAAATTCGCAAGATGCGCCAAGCCGATTCAGGAGCTTTCGGTCTCGAAAAAGCTGACAACAATGAAATAATTTTCTATTCCAATATTGATCAAGTAACCGACGTGGAGAGAATAAGATATTTTTTGGATGGAAATTGCCTGAAAAGAGGGTTAATTAAACCAACAGGGACGCCCCCGCGCTATCTCGAAACAGATGAACAAATAAACAACATAAGTTGTAACGTCACCAACGAATTGAACGAACCGATATTCGCTTACTACGAAGACTACCCAAGCGAGGCGTCCCTCCTGGCAACACCGTCCGATCCGCACATGGTGACGGTAATAAAAATATATCTTAGGATAAGTTCCACTGGCATCCAACCTATTCCGGTAAGCAAAACAATTTCGGAATACGTGCGGCCGAGAAATGTAAACAAAGAAGAAGATAACTAGTTCCCGCAAAACTGTACGCCATAAGCCATAAGCTGCCAAAAATGTCACTGAAGGTCGGTATCGTCGGTCTGCCTAATGTCGGCAAATCAACACTTTTTTCCGCGCTTACCAAAAACGCGGTCGACATCAATAATTACCCATTTTGCACCATCAAACCCAACGTTGGAATTGCCCCGGTGGAAGACGAAAGATTAGACAAACTCCACGCTTTATACCCGAAAAGTAAAAAAATTAACGCGATCGTGGAATTCGTTGACATCGCGGGACTTGTGAAAAACGCTCACAAGGGAGAAGGCTTGGGCAACCATTTTCTAAGCAATGTGCGCAATGTGGATGTGATATTGGAAGTGGTACGCGCTTTCCACAATGAAGGTATTAAACACGTGGAAGACAGCGTCGATCCCCAAAGGGACATTGAGATAATCCGCTCGGAATTAATTCTTTCTGATTTAGAACTTATTAGAAAGAGAAAAGAAAGGTTAGAAAAAGAAAAACGTGGACTAGGTAAAGAAAAAGAAGCTGCCGAAACCGAATGGGAAATATTAAACATCTTTGAAGAAAAATTAAATAAGGAAGAATGGCTTTACCCTCTCCCGAAATTGCCGGATAAATCTATTCCTTACGCCAAAAACATTATCAAAAATTTCTCCCTTCTTACCACCAAGCCGATTTTATATTCGTTTAATGTGGGAGATACTGGTGGGAACAGCCCATACACTGTTCCCGAAGAAATACCGAGAGATCATTATGTCACAATCGACGCCAAATTGGAAAAAGAATTAGACGAAATAACACTCGATGAGCAAAAAGAGCTCGGCCTAAAAAGCCAGTTAAATAATCTTGTGCGACATTCATATGTTCTGCTTGAACTTTTAACTTTCTTTACTTCTGGAGATAAAGAAACCCGTGCTTGGGAAGTAAGAAAAGGCGCTCTCGCGCCGGAAGCTGCCGGAGTTATTCATTCGGATTTTGAAAAACTTTTCATTTCCGCCAACGTAATTGGCTGGCAAAAACTTCTCGAAACCGGATCGTGGAAAAAAGCCCGCGAACTAGGCCTGATTAGAAGAGAGGGAAAAGAATACGAGATGCAAGAAGGCGATGTGGTAGAATTCCTAATAGGCAACAAGTAGATAAATATTCCTTAAACTTCCGTACTTTACTTTCTTTCACTATTATTCAACGCTCAGATCTATCGCTTGTGTTCCCACTTCATCGGCGGCAGCCGCGCCACAAGCATTTCTTTCCGCTTTAAACGTTCTCCAAGCCGAGAAAATCGCACTGCGCCGTGTTCTCCAAGCGGATTTTCTACTGTTACGATAGGTCCTCCATGTTTGTTTTATTGATGCTCTGCGTGTGGATTGATTGGCATCTGTCCAAGCAGCTTTTAAAGAATCTCGGCGAGTTTCTAGAGCACTTTTGATCGTCGCGGAGAACGTATCCCATGCGGAAATAACCGCGTTATCTCGTTTTTCCACGGCAGTCACCATGCAAGCGGTGTCCGGTGCCGCCCAAGCCGGCGATACCAACAGTACTGCCAGCGCCAAACTTAGTATTGAGGTTCCAAATATTTTTCCCATCATTTTAGTTTTAATTTTTAAAATATGTTAAAAGTAGCTTTTAATAAACGTTTACCCATACAATTTGCCCGTTAAAATCCAATACGGTTGCCAGAATATAACTCCTTCCCCCAAAATCATGGTAAACGGCAAACTCAACCGTATTGCGGGCATCATAAAAACGTGGCGTGGAATCGTCCTTAATCCGGCTTTCGTTTTCTATTAGCGCATTATATAGCGTTTCTCCATCCGCACGACCAATTTTTTTCTCCACGGCATATTTCATGATAAACGGAGTTTTACCCTCGTTTTGAACGGAAACCAGCTTTGAACCTGCGAAGGTTTCTTCCAGCGTCTTCTTCACCAACCCGTTAACTTGCTCGACTGTTTGGTCGCTAACATTGATTTCCTCTGCGGCGTCAAACGCCGAGTTGACATTCTCGACATTTGTTCTCGAATCGGCTGTTTCCTCAACGTTGTTTCTTCCTCCGCTTATATAATCTTTAACGCTTTCCCGAACGGCATCAATATTACTGCCGACGTTACCGGCATCCAGACTACAACCAGAAAGCAGGGTAATGCATATCGGCAAAAAAACCGCTGATACTAGTATCTTTGTTTGTTTCATCCTTAATTATTCCAATTATTCCTTGCTTAATTTCGCATAACACCGCAGTTGAATACCTCGCGCGGTGTCCCATAAGCCTGTAATAGTGACAAAACCCCTTTTCCGCCTAGCTACAGCATTAAGACAAGTTTTTAAACTATCTATACATTTATAGCATGAGAATACCGAAATTATAAATATCTTCCCAACTTCCACATGAATTAAATTATTAACTATTGGTTATTAACTCCACGCCCGCTTTTTTTACGCTTCTATCAACCAAATTATTTTTATCTTTAATCAAACCTTCCAACATTTTAACCTTTTTTATGTCTCCCTTAGTTTCAGGATGTTTGGCAATCATAAAAGAACAGCAATCGGGGTAAGGAAGGATTGAAAAATCATAAGTGCCGATTCGTTTAGCTATCTCAATAATTTCCTCTTTATTCATGCCGATCAGCGGCGGCAATACTGGTAAGTCTGCGCTCTTATAAACGCATCCCAAATTGTCAATAGTCTGGGAAGCAACCTGGCCGACACTGTCGCCGACGATAATCGCTTTGGATTTTTCCCGTCCGGGCACCGCTTGGGCTATTCTCAACATAAATCGCCGATAAACAATCATGCGGTATTCCGCTGGAACATTGGCGATAATCGTTTTTTGGATTTTCTCGAAAGGCACAATGTATAGTTTCGAATCGTTTTGGATTACGCTTAGCTTTTCAACGATCTTTTTGATTTTATCGGTTGTTTCGCGTCCTCCCTTCATTGTTTTGTTGAGAACATGCACGAACACAACCTTAATTCCTCTTTTCATGGCAAAAAACGAGGCCACGGGACTGTCAATCCCTCCTGACAGTAAAACTACGGCCTTGCCCGACGAGCCAACCGGCAAACCGCCGACGCCCCTATATTTTTTTGTATATAAAAAAGCTTCTTTCTCGGAAATTTCAATATAAAGAGTAATGTCAGGATTATCCAAATCCACCTTCTTACCAAGCTTTTTCCGGATCAAGTTTCCCACGATCGCGTTTATTTCGACGGAACTTCGCGGAAAGTTTTTGTCGGAGCGAATAGTCTTTATTCTGAAAGTGTTAAAACTTTGTTTCGAAAGCTTTCTTAACGCGATCTTTTTAATATCCTCAACGGCCTCCGCGCGCAAATCAGTCTTTTCCGCGAAAGCGAAAGAGGAAATTCCCGGAATAAAAGACAGTTTTTTAGCGGTGATCCCAATGTTGATGGATTTTCCCGTTTCCACAACGACCTTGCCGTGCCGGCGATAGATATTATCCGCTCTCACAAGGGTTTTGCCGATATTCTCAGTCAGTTTCTTCTCAAAAAATATTCTATTTCCTCTTTTGAGTCCGATTTCACTGTAATGAATGACGATGTGCATATTTTTTTCTCAATTCTTAATTACTTTGACATTGGCATAAATAACGTTACTATTATTATTAAACATACATAAAAAATAAATCCACAAGCAACATGAGTGTCAACAAAATTCTACTCATAGAAGATGAACAAGTTTTATCCGATGTCCTGATTGCAAAGCTAATCAAAGAAGGCTACGAGACTAACGTCGCTTACGAGGGAGAAGACGGCTACAAAAAAATCGAAGAATGGAAGCCCGACCTAATTTTATTGGACATTGTATTGCCGAAAATGAACGGCTACGAGATACTGGAAAAAATGCAAGTCGACGGCAACAAAACACCCGTCATAATCATCTCTAATTCGGGCCAGCCAGTTGAGATCGAACGGACAAAAAAACTGGGAGCCGTGGATTATTTGATAAAGACCCAATTTGACCCCACTGAGGTTATCAACAAAGTCAACAGCTATTTAAACCGAACGAAAGGAGCCGAGACCGCGCCCGCTTCTCAGGCTGCCGGCGGCATCCAGACTGTTTCTCCAGAAGTTCAAGACCCTGAATCGCAAGCCATCAAGGTGCTTCTAGTGGAAGATGACAAATTCTTGCGCGATATTTGCGGAACAAAGTTGATTAAAGAGGGGTTTCATGTAATCGAAGCTATTGATGGCCAAGAAGTGATTAAGACTATGGAGAAAGAAAAACCAAATATAATTTTGCTTGACATCGTGCTGCCTTCCGTCAATGGATTCGAAATTCTGTCACAAATCCGGTCGCATCCCGACAAGGAATTGGCCGGCATTCCGGTACTGATGCTCTCTAATCTCGGACAGGAAGACGACGTAAAAAAAGCTATGGAGCTTGGTGCCAGCGATTACATGATAAAATCTAATTTTACCACTCAAGAGATAACGGAAAAAATTAAAAAAACGCTGAAAGTTTCCCTATGAAGCTACTCATCAAATTAACCCTAGTTGCAATCGCATTAGCGGTGATATGGAATTATTTCAGTCGAAACGGCCAGAAAGAACCTTTATTTAGTTTGGGCAATAAAACGGACAGTCTTTCGGTTAACATCAGGAAACCAGAAAAGGATGAACTTAAAAGCATATTAAGGAAAGTCAAGGATTTAATCTACCGTGAAGCCACAATTCATAACCCGCCCGGCGACATGCTGCCGGATAATATTGATAATAACGTCATCAAAGAAGTAAAGGAAAAAGTAAATTAACTAAATTAAGAAATCCTGTTATCATGATGGGGGAAAAATCGCAACAAGACCTCGAGAATAACGCTTCTGTTTCCGTTGTCCTCCCTTGCTATAACGAAGGCAAAAACATTTATCGCAATATTATTCATATCGAAAAATACCTGAAAAGCAATTTCAACGACGTTGAGATAATCGCCGTCAACGACGGCAGCACTGACAACACTCAAGAGGAACTCCAAAGATTACGTGAAAATCCCGGAATACCTTTGAAAATCATCAATAAATCTGCCAATGAAGGCAAAGGAGCGGCCGTCAAGAGAGGCGTTCTTGAAAGTAGAAAAGACATCACGGTGTTTATGGACGCTGATTTGGCCATTCCTATCGAAGAATTGCCAAAGTTCGTGGAGGAAATAAAAACGGGAAGCGACATTGTTATCGCTTCCCGTTTTATTTCGAAAATAAAGATACTAAAACCCATTCTTTGGTACCGCAGTATCATGGAGAAAATATTTCGTATCCTTCAAATGATCGTCATGAATAACTATGCTGTCCAAGACACCCAATGCGGCTTTAAAGTTTTTCGGCGCAAGACGGCTTTCAAAATTTTTCCTCTGCTTACGGTTAAACGTTTTTCCTTCGACGTTGAAATAATTTTTCTAGCTAAAAAAATGGGGGCCAAGGTTAAAGAGTTGCCAATAACTCTGCAAAACCCTCCGGAAAGCCACATCCGCATCGTACTAGACAGCTGGAACATGTTTTGGGATCTGGTCAGAATAAGATTGAATGATTTGAGAGGAAAATATGATGTCCTGAAGCGTGAAAACCGTGAAACAGCCCTCTCGTCCCGAAAAAGAATTTTGTAATCATTCCAGATGTCCCATAGCCCAAAAATTATCTTCAACGCCGATGATTTTGGCAGATCCGCAATCGCCAACAAAAATATTCTAGACCTGGCAAAACGGGATAAGATTCAACGCGTTTCGGTGATGGTGAACAAATCCTTCAGTAAAACAGAAGTGAACGAATTGCTGGAATCGAAGGTAAAACTGGATTTGCACCTAACTATTCCTCGGCTGGCCGCGAACCACAAATCACAAGCCACGGATACGATCTACCGCTCTGTCCGGTTTATTTTTCTATACCTAACTGGCCGTATTAAGCCCAATAAAATTGAAATAGTTTGGCAAGGCCAAATCAAAAATTTCAGAAAAATTTTCGGCAGAATTCCTGACGGTCTTAATTCCCACGAACACGTACATTTTTTTCCGCCATATTTCAAAATCGCATTAAAATTGTGCAAAAAATACACAATACCCTACATCCGTTTTGGGAGCAAGGGTATTGTTTCATTTGACAGTAATATCGGCCAAATATTAAAGCTGTTGAACCGAACAAATAAAAAACTCTTCGCGGCTTACGGTTCACGGCCTACAGGCATGCCCACGACTTGTGACTATCTTCTCAGTTTTGATTGGGCAAAAAACTACAATTTGAACTCCTTGATCGAATTGGAAAAATACGATAAAAACGTCACGGAAGTTGTCTGCCATCCAGAGAAAAAGGAAGAATACGAGAAGGTTAAAAATTTTTATGCTAGATTGAAAGCGCGATGAGAAAAATAAAACTCATACAATTTGATTATTTTTTGCTGGCCGCGTTAATTGTAGCTCTTATCGGCCATTATTCGAACGTGACGCCGAAAAAACTCGACGACCTATTTTTGACTTTCTTCGCGAGTATCGCGACACTGCCCGTCTTAGTAAGTACTTACAAATCTCTAAAAGACAAAAAAATATCGGTAGACTTGCTGGCCAGCGTCGCTTTAATTGTTTCTCTGCTTAATAAAGAATGGGCTTCGGCCGTATTCATTAATCTCATGCTCACCTCGGCCAGAATCTTCGCATCTTACACTGAAAAAAAATCGCGAAGCGCCATTAGGAGCCTGCTAAAGTTAAGACCGGAAATCGTAAAGATAAAAAAAAGAGAAGAGATAACCGAAAAACCGGTTTCCCAGATAAAAAAAGGCGACTTGATTGTCATCGAGTCGGGAGACCGCATCCCGGCTGACGGCATAATAGTAAGCGGCCAGGCGGAAATCGACCAGTCATCCTTAACGGGAGAATCAATTCCCGTCAGTAAAAACAGGGGGGACAAAGCGCTAACTTCCACTCTTTGTGCCTCAGGATCTCTGATAATGAAAGCGGAGAAAGTTGGAAAAGAAACCACTTTCGAGAAAATAATAAAATTGGTAGAACAATCCCAAAATGATAAAATAGGAATAAAGACTTTGGCGGACAAATTCACCAGTTGGTATATCGTAATAACCATTATCGGAACAATTTCCCTGTACCTGTTTTCCCACAATCAGGCTTTAGTTCTCTCGATCTTGTTGGTTACTTGCGCTGACGATATCGCCGTAGCGATACCCATGGCTTTCTCCGCCGCCATCGGCAACGCTGCCAGAAAGGGAATAATAGTAAAAGGAGGAGAATTTTTCGAAGGGTTAATCAAAGTGAAAACATTGTTGATAGATAAAACCGGCACTCTTACCAAAGGGAAGCTCAAAGTAAACGGGATAATTCCCATAAAACCCTATTCGGACAAAGAGGTACTAAAATTGGCAGCTATAGCTGATTGTTTCTCGGAACATCCGGTAGCTAAAGCAATTTGCGAATACGCAAAAACTAAAAAAATAAAATACCGTAATCCAAGCCAATTCAAAGAATATCCCGGCAAAGGCAGTACGGCTAACTTTAAAGATAAACTCATTGTTTGCGGAAGTCAGTTTTTCGCGGAAGAATTTAATGTTAAATTGTCAAAAAAACAACTTTCCGACCTAAAAAAAATAAAGGAAAGAGCCGGCACTATACTCTTCGTAAGCCACGGAAAAAAACTGGCGGGATTTATCGAGCTCATGGACGAAATCAGACCCGAGGCAAAAAAGTCTATTGATAGAATCAAAGATCTGGGAGTAGAAAACATAATCATGCTAACGGGAGATAATGAAAAAGTGGCCCAAAGAATAGCCGGAGAAGCAAATTTAAGCAGTTTTTACGCGAACCTGCTTCCGCAAGATAAGCTGAAATATGTTAAAAAATATATCGGCCGCAAAGAGGGTAAAGTCGCAATGGTTGGAGATGGGGTAAACGATGCGGCCTCATTGGCACTGGCTGATGTGGGAATAGCCATGGGAGTTATCGGTACTGACGCTGCTATCGAATCCGCCGATTTAGCTTTAATGAAAGATGATTTCTCTAAAATACCGGAGGTCATGGAATTGGGGCGACTGGTAAACAATGTTTCCCATCAAGATTTTTTGATTTGGGGAGTGCTTAATGCCACCGGATTATTGCTTGCTTTTTATGGAATTATCGGACCGGAAGGTGCCGCCGCCTACAATTTCGCCACCGATTTTATCCCTATTTTTAATTCTTTGCGTCTTTTCGGCTATAGATTCTCGTAGCGAAAAATGATTTAATCTTCAAAAAGAAGGGCCGCTCCCAAAGCGCCGCCGAAACGCCCCAAATCGCTCCATAAAACTCTGGTTCTTTTCGCGTCCTGAGAAATAACGTGTTTTCTCAAAGCTTTTTTTATACCCGGCAAAATCAATTTTTTGGCCGATGATAACCCACCGCTTATAATTATTGTCTCCGGATCAAAAGAGTTAATTATATTAGCCATTCCTATGCCTATGTTTTCTCCAAGAACCGCGAACACTTGGGCTGCTCTTTTGTCACCGCGATCGACCCTTTGCTTCGCCTCGGAGAAACGGACGCCCAGCTTCTTGAAAATAAATTTATTGGCGGCCAGATCCTCCCAATGAGTTCTTCCCGCAAGATTAATTATGGTATGGCCAACCTCGCCAGCCGATCCATGGTATCCGGTAATCAATTTGCCGTCAATCATAAAAGCTCCGCCGATGCCGGTGCCCAGCGTTAAATAAAATATGTACTTATATTTCTTACCCTTACCTATTTTCGCATCGGCCAGTAAAAAACAATAAGCGTCCCTTTCTATTCTAACCGGGCAAGGAGCGAACCGTGCCTTAAATATTTCCTTGAGGTTTTTGCCGCTCAAGTAGGGAATGTTGCAGCTCAACAGCATTCTTTCTCTTTTTTTATCCAGTGCTCCCGCGATTGAAAATCCAATCCCCCAAATATTTTTTGACTTATTAACGGTAAAGTCATCTTTAATACTAGTGATGGTTTCAATTAGACCGTCAAAATTATTAGGCAAACGTTCATACCGCGTACCAATGATTTTGTTTTTGCTGACCATGGCGGCTTTCACGCTGGATCCGCCGATGTCAAAACCTAGATAATACATATTTCTAACTTACAACTTACGGCCTAAGAGCCTGTTTAAGATCTCACTTTCGTCGCGAAAATTCTAAATCTCGAGCGAAAAAAGTGAAAGTTGAGGAGGGCTATCTGGCGATAACTCGACGAAACTTGAACTTTTTGCAGCCGAAATTTGGAATTTGCAGCAGAAAACGGAGATTTTGAACAGGCTCTAAGACAAGTTTGTCAATATTTTTCTAATTCTTTTGTCGTTAGTCGTAAGTTGTTAGTTGTCAGTTTGAATTACATCTTTCGCATAGTCCCAATATCTCGAGTCTCCCTGCACGGTTTTCATCCAGTACCACCATTCCGCACCCCAGAGATAAATATCCGGAAAGCCCACCCGTTTGGCATAATCGATGCATTTGATAAACTGCGGAAAATTCATCGATTGCATCATCTCTTCAAGAGTTATGGAATACAACAAGTTGGATCCCCAAGGTTCGGCCTGGAGCTCTGAAACGATAATCGGTTTATTCGGATAAAGCAAGTGGACAATATTAGCTTTAAGCCAGAAAAACCTGGGCGGCAGATTATATTCTATAAAACCCCATCTTTGACTGTGGACAATAAGGTACATCGTGGTACCGAAAATATCCGCCCGCTTGGCCGCCTGCACCCAATAACTCAATTCGCCGCTGTCGGTAACCATGATAACGCGGCCGGGATCCAGCTTTCTAACCTGATTGATTTCTTGATCCAGAAAATCCCCGCCCATCAGCGGGCATTCGCCAAAGTTTAGAAAAGGCTCATTTTCCACTTGCCAAGCGTAAAGATTCGGTTGATCTTTGTATCGGTCTACCACTTCGGATATCATTTTGATAACCGGATTTTTTTGGCTCTCCAAATCTTTTTTGTTCACCCAATCGGGTAGATTGCACTCCGGCCAACGCGGAGTCTTACGTCCAATCACCAGCACCAGCTTAATGTTCCTTTTCTTCGCTTCGGATATCATCCAATCGTAGTCGCTAAAACTAAATTTTCCTTGCCGGGGTTCAATGTCCTGCCAATATACCGGCAAGCGCAGATATTCCGGATGAAGATCGTTAATAATTGCCAAATAATTTTCCCGCCAATCAAGTCCCATTTGCTCAGAAAAAATCCGTGAAAACGCCACGCCCCAATGGAAATTATCCGCCACGACCCCGGCCGGCTTGCGAATCAAATACAAAAATATCGCCAATATAATGACTAACACCGACAAAACTGCTATCAAAATCTTCTTTCTTATCTTTCCTTTTGTCTTTACTTTTGCCTTTGTTCTCGCTGTTTTTGTTTTCACTTTTTATCTAAAGTTATAAACTGACTTAACAGAGTCTATTATAATGCTATTTTAATTGATCACCACGAAAAAACCCTTGCGGGGTTCCGTCCTTGCCGGAGGTTTCTTTTGAGACTCGAGCACGATAAACCTCTCCGAAACCCATAGGCACATGATGCTTGCCCGCCTCTGGCGGGAATCATGTGCCTACCAAGGGAAAATTTTATAATGCGATAAGCGCTAGGCCAGCGCCGATTAGAACGATTGCCAGAATTTTTTGGGCAATAGCTTTTTTGTTTATTGCCTCTTTCAGGATAGCCGGATATTTCTTGGAAAGAAAAGCTACGATAACAAGCAGAAAAACGTACTG
>Ga0172371_10000359_pt1 | contig 70018 bp, 50 predicted proteins | sample Lak12m_FD_114543 | JGI IMG/M metagenome (GOLD analysis project Ga0172371, IMG submission 114543) | Freshwater microbial communities from Kabuno Bay, South-Kivu, Congo - kab_022012_12m | ecosystem: Environmental > Aquatic > Freshwater > Lake | place: Democratic Republic of the Congo: South-Kivu... | reverse complement strand
TCTGAGGCGGACGACGCTGAGCTGCATCCACTCGACGGTGGACTGGCTCAGCGGACGGGCGCTGGCCGCGGGGACGCGCCTGCCGCCGCGGCCGCGGCGGTGGGAGCCGGTGGCGGCGGAGACCGTGGCCAGGCTGGAACAGGCCGCCGGGGCGGCGGGGCGGGAACGGCTGCTGCTGGTGCTGTGTGTGTGGGTGGGGCTGCGGGTGGGACAGATGGCCGGGCTGCGCCGGCGGGACCTGGGCCGAGGCTGTCGAGAGGTGTGGTACCTGGGGCGCCGGGGGCGGCGGCAGAAGGCGGTCGTGCCGCCGGGTTGCCGGCGGGTGCTGGCGGGCTGTGTGCGCGGCCGCGGCCCGGGGGACTGGCTGTTCCCATCGGCGGCCGGGGACGGCGCGGGTCACCTGTCGCTACGGGCTCTGCAGCGGACGCTGGCGGCGCTGGTGCAGCGGGCGGGGGCTCCGGCGGGGGTCAGCTTCGAGGCGTTGCGCCGGAGCGGGGCGGGGGCGGGGGCGCCGCCGATGGTGGGCGCTACGGCCGGGGAGCCCGGGGCTGGAGTTGGTGTGCCACAGACGCTCGGGGGTCTCGGTTGCGGGCCGGTTGGGGGCCTGGGACGCCGTGGTACGGGCGTCCCGTGGCCACGTCTGCAGCGATTGCCTGGGACTCCTGGCCCGGGGCGGCCTCCTCCCGGTGGGCTTCGGCGACGCGCTGCCGCCGGGCCTCCCGGGAACCGCGGGAGCGCTCCTGGGCCGCCGTGGCCGGGGAAGCCACCCCGTCGTGCCGGGGGTCCCCTACTCGTCCTTCGAGATCCGTTCCGGACTCGGGCGGTCAGGTTGCTGCCGGAGGTGAGGTCTGGTTCCCGGTCGGATCCTGGACCCAGGGCCGGCTTCTGTCGCCGGGCGCCGGGACCCGAGGTCCGCCCGCAGCGCCCGGCGTCAGGCCGGTCCCCGGGCTCCCTCGACCATCAGGGGCTCGATGAGGCCAGCCATGGGCTCTGGCCCAGGGATAGGGAGGACGTGCCGTCGCGGGGCCGCGGTGACCTGGTCGGACCAGGCGTGGTCGCCTGTGCTCGCATCGTAGTCCAGGCCCTTGTCGGCGATCTCCCCGAAGAGCCCGTTGCCCGCGCCACTGGCGTAGAGGACGGCCTCCTGGTCCCAGCTTGAGCGGGAGCGTCCCGGGCCGCCCCGGTGGATCTCGTAGGCCTGTCGGAACGGGTTGCCTGGCGGGCAGGCTCCCGAGAGCGTCGCTCCAGTCTGGATGTCGTCGCCGGCGGGACTGACCACCAGTTCTCCTGGCCAGCGGTTGAGCAGGACCGCGCAGGGACCACAGGCCGGGACCGGGGCACTGCAGATGACGGCCTGGAGGCGGAGGGTGCCGTGGCGATGTCGGGCGTGGGCCATGGCGATAGCGCCCACGTCATCGCAGTCGGTGTCCAGGTCCGTGTCGAGGATGAAGCCGGTTGGTGTCATGGGGGCCTCGCCGCGTCCTGGGGTCGTGCGCGTGGTTCCGCCTGCCGCCTCGGGGGGTATCTGGGGGCGCTGGCGGGGCTCAGCCGCCATCACGGGGACCATGGCCGAAGCCGAGGGTCTTCAGCCAGCGGGCGCAGAGCCTCGTCCACTGGCTGACGATCGGGTCGCCGGTGGCCAGGCCCAAGCCGTGGCGCCCCCTGGGGAAGACATGCAGCTCGCAGGGGACCCCGCAGCGATAGAGCGCCTCGGCGAACAGGAGGCTGTTGGTGACCGGGACCGCCGCGTCGTCGGACGTGTGCCACAGGAACGCCGGTGGGGTCTGGGCCGTCACCCGGGTCTCGAGGCTGAGTTGCCCCTGCAGGGCCGGGTCCACCTGGCCCTGCGCATCGGCCAGGAGGTTGACCATGGAGCCGTGGTGACGGTACTTCTGGAAGGTGATCACCGGGTAGCAGGCCACCAGCAGGTCCGGACGGCAGCTCCGGCCATCGATCGGGTCATTCACCCCCGTCTTGCCCGGGTCGAAGAGGGTCGCTGCCGAGGTGGCGCAGTGGCCCCCGGCGCTGAAGCCGAGGATGCCCACCCGGACCGGGTCCAACTGCCACTCGGACGCGTGGTGGCGCAGCAGGCGGATGGCGCGCTGGGTGTCACCCAGGGGCACGGGATGGCGGTAGGGCGAGACCCGGTAGTCCAGCACTGCCCCGGCGACTCCCAGGCCGTTCAGCCACTCGGCGATGGGCGCGCCCTCGTGCGCCGCACGACCGGCATAGCCTCCGCCCGGGCAGACGACCACGCAGGCGAAGGGGCCGGGGCCCCCCGGTAGGTACAGCGTCAGCCGCGGCTTGTCTTCCGGGCCGTCGCCCTTGGCCAGCGGGGCCCCCTGGGGCCAGAGGAGAACAGGTTCGTTGCGTCCGGGGTTCATTGGCTCTCCTGGTCAGACGGCGCACCCGGCCCGGCGTCTACGCCGTACGGGCAGCACCCAGGATACGTTCCGCATTGCCGTTGAGGATCTGACGCTTGGCCGCGTCGGGGAGGTCCGCCGCCATGATCTTGCCCAGTTGCTGGGTCAGGCTGTAGAAGGTGCAGTCCGAACCGAACACCACGCGCTCGGGGCCGGCCGCCGCCACCAGCCGTTCCACCAGGCCTACGGGGCAGCGGCTGTAGCACGTGTCCACGACCAGGTTGCGGGCCCCCTGCACGGCGTGCACGTAGCCCTCGGCGTCGGCACTGCCGCCGTGGGCCAGGATCACCGTCAGGTGCGGGAAGCACCTGGCGACGGCCATCGCGGCCTCGAACTGCGCCGGCACGCCCCAGGTGTGCAGCAGGACGGGCAGTCCATGCTCCTGAGCCAGCTCAAAGGCCGGCAGATAGGCGGGGTCATCATAGCGGAACCCATTGGAGTCATGGAGCTTAAGTCCTGAGAAGCCAGCGCTGAGCCAGTGCCGCACCTCAGCCCGCACCACCTCGGTCGAGGCAGGGAAGACCGAGACATAACCAAGGATCCGACCGGGGGCCAGGCGCATGCACGCGTGCACCTGGGCGTTGCCCCAGTGGTTGTCCGCGCTCATGCACTGCATATGGCTGCAGACGATGCGCTGGACACCGGCCCGGTCCATCACGCGCAGGAGGCCCTCGACGGTCATGTCTGGGATGGCGAACGCATAGCGCCCCAGGTGGCCATGCATGTCCGTGACCGGGAAGGGCGGCGGCTGGCCCGTGCGCAGGGACTCCAGGAGCGTCCTCATCGGCAGACCCCTCCTTGCAGGCGGCGGAAGTTCCCCGCGCCGATCCGTTCACGGTCTGCTTCACGGATCTCGGCAAAGAGCAGTTGCCCGATGGCAGCTCCGGGCTCGCTGTCGGGCAGCCCCGTCCCGAACAGCAGCCTCTCGGGGCCCACGCGGTCGACGTAGAACTCGATGCCACGGTGGGCCGTGAAGTTGTTGCCGATGGACAGGAACGTGTTCGGGAACTCGCGCAGCAGGGGCACCAACGTCCGCTCCTGGCCGTAGGCGACCGCAGCCATGACCAGCGGCAGCTCCGGCGCCAGCGCGGCCCAGCGCGCTACGGTAAGGGCGGGCACCAGGGGCTCCGGACAGAGTACCGGCAGGCGGCGTGCGGCCAGGGCCCGAAGTAGGGGACCCGCGACCCATGGCTCGGGCGCCCAGCGGTCCGGCCCCGGCCGGAGCACGACCGCCGCCGCGCCATGGCTCAGTGCCTCTGCCACCTGTTCCTCCTCGGACGGCAGATCGCCGCAGGCTGCCGGTGCCAGAACCGGGCAGGGGAGGAGCCCGGCGGCCCTGGCCGTCGCCTCGTAGAGGCGCTGGTTCGAGCGGCAGAGGTCGAAGTCCTGCAGTTCCGGCGCGATCCGCACCAGCGCCTGCCCGATGCCGTGCCGTTGGAGCTGGGCCTGCAGCCACTCGGCGGGGACCGGCTGCCGAACGCCAGGGGCCGATCCTCCGAACCCCGCCTGAACATCGACCAGCTCGATCATGGGAGCTCCGTTCGCCGTTTCACCGCGTCCACCGCGAAACAACCGCTCGTCCATTCGTCCAGGGTCCGGCAATCCAGCTCGCGACATCCTGCCGCGGCGAAGGTGGCTCGCAGCCCCGGGTACTGGCTGGTGAGTACACCGGAGAGGACCAGGTACCCCGTCGCCGCCGACCGATCAAGCCACGAGATGAGCCGGTCCCGGTGCGCCTCCAGCACAGGCGCCAGGACATTCGCGGCGATGACTCGGGCCGGGGTCCTCGGGACGTACTGGGCCAGTTCAGCCGTGACCACCTCGACCTCTGCCACGCCGGCCGTCGCGAGGTTCCCGGTCGTGGCCTGGACCGCCTGCGGGTCGTGGTCGAAGGCCTGCACCGGCCGGAACCCGAGCCGAACGGCCGCCAGCGAGAGGATCCCCGACCCGCAGCCGACGTCCAGGAATGGGACCCGGCCCAGCCGGACGGCCAGGTCGTCCATGAACTCGAGACAGGCCCGCGTCGTGCCGTGGTATCCCGTGCCGAAGCACATCCCGGGGTCCAGTTCAAGTACGATATCCCCAGGACCCGCCGCAAACACTTCCCAGCTCGGTTTGATCACCAGTCGCCGGGAGGCCCGGAAACAGGGGAAGCGTTGGCGCCAGGAGTGGGCCCAGTCCTCCTGGCGCAACGGGGCCACACGAGGCACTGGCAGCGGGCCCGGCAAGACTGCCGCCCAGGCCTGGAACTCCCCCGTCATCCGGGTGCATTGGCGCTCCGCTTCCGGTGTGGACCCCGCGAAGGTCCAGACCGTGGCCTCGCCGGTCTCGACGTTGGTCCAGGAGGAGAAGCCCAGTCCCAGCGCGCCGAAGAGCTCCTCGATGACGGGTACCAGTGCCGCGGCGACGCGGACTTCCACGCAGGGGATCGTGTCTGGGCTGTCGGCCGCGCGTTCCACGCCCGCGGTTCTCCGTCACTGAGGTCCCGCCAACCGTGCCGAGGACCTGGCAATCTACTGCCTGCGGGCCAGCGTGGCCAGCCTCACGCCGGCCCGGCCCCGCGACAGCACTCGCCTGTCACGCTACATTGGTTAGGCATGCCGCTTGGGTCCGTCGGGGACCGGCGCTGTCCGTACCCTATGGCCAAGGAGGGCCCGTCCGATGGGTTCCGGATGTCACGTTGCCCTGAGCTGTCTCTGCCTCCCCACGATCATGGCTGCCGCGGACGGCACCCACGACCCATCCCTGGCTGGGTTGCTCACCCTACGGGACGGGCGCAGCCGCCGCGTCACCTCGACGGCGAAGTTGCCCGATGGCCGGCCCGATCCCAACAGCAATGCCGACAACGTCCGCGTGGCGCCTGGGGCAACCCACGTGCTGGCCGACCTGCGCGGGCCCGGTGTGATCACGCACCTGTGGCTGACCTTCCTCGGCCCCGAGCCCCAGCCCTGGGCCAAGGAGGGCGCAGCCGACCACCAGGAGATCGTCCTGCGCATCTTCTGGGATGGCGCCGCGGAACCGGCTGTCGAAGCCCCGCTCGGGGACTTCTTTGCCGCCGGGTTCGGCATGCGTATGCCGGTCAACAGCATCCCCATCCAGGTGGAAGGGGGAGCGTCATACAACTGCTTCTGGCCCATGCCATTTGAGAAGTCTGCCCGGGTCGAAGTCGAGAACCAGAGCAGCAAACAGCTTGCCCTGCTTTACTACAACCTCGACTGGATCGAGCGGACGGCACTGCCGGCGGAGACGCCCTACTTCTACGCCCGCTACCGTCAGGAGTACCCCGTGGCCAAAGGCGGGGACTACGTGATCCTCGAGACCGACGGTCGCGGCCACTATGTCGGCACCGTGTTGTGTGTACGCACCCGCAGCCCCGGCTGGTTCGGGGAGGGGGACGAGAAGATCTCTGTGGATGACGACGAGTACCCCTCGATCTGGGGCACGGGCACGGAGGACTATTTCCTCGGCGCCTGGGGCTTGCGCCAGTGCCTCTTCCCGTACTACGGGGTACCCTACACGGACGGCGGCACCCTCCTCGGCGGCAAGACCTGTGCCTACCGCTGGCACCTGGCAGACCCCATCGTGTTCCAGAAGCGGCTGCGGGTGGCCATCGAGCACTATGGCTGGATCGCCATCGACGAGAACCCCGAACACAAGAGCACCAGTTGGAACGAACGCGAGGACGACTACGCCAGCGTCGCCTTCTGGTACCAGGTTGGCGCCCCCAAGGGCCTCCCCCGCATCCCTCCCGCGGCCGCCCGAAAACTGCCCGAGATCGACCTGGTGATCCGCGGCCCGGACGCCATGGCCCCGCCATGGCACGGAGCCGGGGAGGCCGTCGTCCAGACCGGCAGCCTGTGGACAGGCTACGCGCAGGTGCTCTACCAGCCGCCGGCGGCCGCCGAGGCCTGGATCGAGGTCCCCTTCGCCGTTGCTCGGCAGGAGCCACGCCGGCTGGTGCTCAAGCTGACGACCTCGTATGACTTTGGCATCTACGAGGCCTACCTCGATGGCATACGCCTCGGCAGCGGCCTCGATCTGTACAGCGCCGAGACGGCCGTGCGCGAGTTCCCCCTGCTGGACTTCTACCCCGAGGCCGGGGAGCACCGCCTGCGCCTGGTCTGCGTCGGCCAGAACCCCCTCTCGAAGGGCTGCTGGTTGGGGTTCGACTCCCTGCGCCTGCGCTCCCGCCGGCCACGGGTCGAGCAGTATGGCTGGGACCGGGACAACGACTGGCGGAAGGGCCCGATCCTCTACTGAGGGTCGAGGGGCGGCAGTCAGGGGAAAGGGATTGGCCATGCGACTCAGTTCCTGCGTCGTGCCGTACGCCGTCGCCGCGCTCTGCGCCGCCGGCTGGGGGGGCACAGCCGCCGAGGCCTTTCCCGCCGCCGCGAAGCCCGCCAATGCGGCGCGGCTGGAAGGGTGGCGTGCGGCGCGCTTCGGGATGTTCATCCACTGGGGTCCCGTGAGCTTGAAGGGAACGGAGATTGGCTGGTCCCGCGGGGCCCCGATCCCCATCGAGGAGTACGACAGCCTCTATAAGCAGTTCAACCCCACTCAGTTCAATGCCGATGAGTGGGCTGTCGCCGCCAAGGCTGCCGGGATGAAGTATGTCATCCTGACCACGAAGCACCACGACGGGTTCTGTCTGTGGGACACCCAGCAGACCGACTACTGTATCATGGGCTCGCCTTTCCACCGGGATGTGGTCAAGGAACTGGCCGAGGCCTGTCGCCGGCAGGGCCTCGAGTTCGGCACCTACTACTCGGTCTGCGACTGGCACCATCCGGCCTTTCCCTTCGGCAGTCCTGGCGGGAACACGCAGAAACCGAACCCCGATATCGAGGCCTACACGGCCTATCTGCGCAACCAGGTGACGGAGCTGGTCCGCAACTGCGGCCCGCTGCTGGTGCTCTGGTTCGATGTGGCGCAAGGCTTCGATGCGGCCCGTGGTCAGGCGGTGGTGGACTACGTTCGGTCACTGCAGCCGGACATTCTCATCAACAACCGCTGTGCCAACCCCGGGGACTACGACACTCCCGAGCAGACCGTGGGCAAGTTCCAGCGGGACCGGCCCTGGGAGTCCTGCATCACCATCTGCCAGCAATGGGCCTGGAAGCCCGAGGACCGCCTGAAGTCCCTGGCGGAGTGCGTGCAGACCCTCGTCCGCTGCGCCGGGGGCGATGGCAACCTGCTGTTGAACGTCGGCCCCATGCCCACCGGCGCGATCGAGCCGCGCCAAGTGGAGCGCCTGAGGGAGATCGGAGCCTGGCTGCAGACTCATGGCGAGAGTGTCTATGGCACCCGCGGCGGCCCGTTCAAGCCCGGACGCTGGGGCGCGTCCACCTGCCGCGACCAGCGCGTCTACGTCCATGTCCTCGACTGGCAGCAGGCCACGGCCGACGGCCGCCTGGACCTGCCGCCCCTGCCGGCGAAGGTCCTGAAAAGCGCCCTGCTGGGGCCGGGGACTGTCAGTGTGCGCCAGAGCGACGAGCGTATCGAGATCAGCGTGCCCCAGGAGTGCCGCCAGGAGATCGACACGGTGGTTGTCCTGGACCTCGATGGCCCCGCCCTCGACCTCAAGCCCGTGCAGTGGCCCTCGCGCTCGCTGGCGCGCGGCCGCCCGGCCAGCGCCTCCAACACCTTCCAGAACATGGCGCAATATGCTCCCGGCAAGGCCTTCGACGATGACGACGAGACCCGCTGGGCCACGGACTGGGGCACCCACCAGGCCTGGCTGGAGGTCGATCTGGGCCAGGAACAGACCCTCGGCGAGATCGCCATCCGCGAAGAGTGCGGTTCGCGCATCCGTCGTTTCGAGCTCCAGGCCAAGGAGGGCGACGCCTGGCGGACCCTCGCGCAGGGGACCACCGTGGGCGAGAGCTTCCGCCTGGCCTTCCCGCCGGCAAAGGCCAGCGTGGTGCGCCTCAACATCCTCGAAGCCACCGAGGGTCCGACCCTCGGCGAAGTCGAGCTCCTGCCGCCACCGGCGGCGGGGCGGTGACAATGGGCTGGCACCGGCCAGGGGCCGGATCTCGCGCCCTGGCGGCGGGGCCACGGCCTGGCCGGGGGCCGGATTCCAGGTTATCTTGGCTGCGGAATGGCGGGGTCGCGTACCGACCGGAGGCGGTCTCCGGTGCTACCCATGCCATCGGCGGCGCTTAGGGAAGGGCTGGCGACTATGCAGATGGCAATGATGAACCCGTTCGAGCAGTTGTTCCAGCGGGGCGAGGGCGCAGCGCCGTTGGTCGTGGTGATCGCCATCGCGCTCGCGGTGCTGGTGGTGGCCCTGGCTATCCAGGTGGCCATCTGCTGGTTCCTGGCGAGTTGTTTCCAGCGCATTCCTCTGGAGTACCGACGGCAGGAACCCGGGCTGGTATGGCTCCTGCTGGTGCCCTGCCTGAACCTGGTCTGGAACTTCTTCGTCTTCCCCAAGCTGGCCGAGTCCTACCGGGCCTACTTCGAGGCCCAGGGCCGCACGGATGTCGGCGACTGTGGCTATGGCATCGCGTTGGCCTACTGCATTGCCGTCGCGGTGACCTCGGTCGTCGGCTTCATCCCCATCGTCAGCCTGATCAACTGCCTGTTTGGGCCGGCCCTGCTGGTGCTGCTCATCCTGTTCCTGGTGAAGGCGGCCGATCTGAAGGGGCAGATCCCGCGATGAGGCCCTCCCGGAATGGGTACCAGGGGCCGTCTGCGCCGGACCACAGCGCCGCGCCGCTGGACCTGGCCTTCATCCTGCTGACGGTGCTGGTCCTGGGGGTGAGCCTGGCTCTGCCGGCGGAAGCCTTGCCAGCCGTGGTGCTCTGCCCCTTCCGGGCGACGACGGGTCTGCCGTGCCCCGGCTGCGGCCTGACGCATGCATTCTGCGCCATCGGCCATGGGGACTTCGTGCAGGCCTGGGCCTACAACCCGTTCGGCTTCGCCTTCTACGCCGGTGCCCTGGGGCTGTTGGCCTGGCCTGTCCTCCGCCGGCGTTGTCCCAGCCTGCTCAGTCGGGCCGTGGCGTCGCCATGGTTCGTGCGCGGGCCCGTCGCCCTGGTCGCGGCGATGTGGGTCTTCGGCCTGTGGCGCATGTGGTCCGTATGGGCCGGTTGAAGGCTCTGCCCGCGATGCCCCCGAGGAAGCGCGAAGAGGCCCCGTCCGGCGACCGCCAAGGGCTGCGTCGAGCACCGCATCATCCCCGACTACCGGGTCAAGACCATCCACGAACTCAGGAAGGTCGCCTGGGCGCCCAGGCCGTTTTCGCGACATGCAGGGGGGTGTGACTCGCGCCTGAACGTCGTGAAAACAGGGAGTGGAGTCGGAGCTCGCCGAGGCGTGGTCTGAGGGTAGCCCCAGCGTGCGGTCTTCGCGACATGCCGGCTATCGTGGGCGAGGGTCCCGGCGTCGCGAAAGCCGCAGGGGGCGGGGAGGTCAGGGCGAGGCTCGGAGGCGGTGACGGCCGGCGGCAACCGCCGGCGGTTTCGCGTCACGTGGCGGGAGCCAGGAGGGGCCGTTGCCAGGCTGCCGGCCGGCGGCCAGGAAGGCCTGGCGGCCGGCCGCGCGCTGCCAGCGCACGCCGTCGCGGCTCACCGCGAGTTGGGTGTCGATACGGGCGTCGGTGCCTTCGCGGTGCATCCAGGACATGCCCAGGTACAGGCCTTCGTAGAGGGTCGTAGGCATGCCGTAGACGTGGCCGCCCGGACCGTCGTTGGCGTCACAGCCGAGCACCTGCTTCGGCTCGGACCGGCGCAGTCCGTCCGCGCTTCCGGTGCGGGCCACGGTGCGGCCGAAGCCCATCCGCCCGTAGGCGACGTAGCGCCCAAGTTGGGGGTCAAAGAGCCACGAGTGGGACGTGTCGCTGCCCTGGGAGAGCACCGGTCCGTGGGTGGTCCAGGCGATGCCGTCGGGCGAGAAGGCCACCCACATGCCGCCGGCGCGCTGGGCCTCGGTCAGTGCCTGGCGTCGGCCGAGGCGGCATAGGCCAGCGGAGTGCAGCCGGTGGTCCGCCGGTAGCCGCCCACCTCGACCCACTTGCGGCCGTCGGGTCGCGGCCCCGGCGTACACAGGGACCACAGCCGGAACTGCCGCGACGGTTCGTCGTAGAGCATGGTTCCGTAGACCGATGTGGAGGCCATCTCCGCGCAGGGCCCGGTTCCCATCTCCCAGGTCCTCGATGGCCAGGGACCCGGGCGGGTCCTCGCCATTGCCGAAGCTCCACGCGAGGGGGGATTCATGCGGCAGAACACGGAACTCGAAGCGGCCGGTGTTGGCGACCATGGACTGGCCCCTGGCAGTTACGAACGGCAGTGGCAGCAAGGCGAGGATGGCGATCCCTGGGTATCTGCGGGTCATGGATGCGCTCCGGGAGGCGCTGGTTGCACGGCCTTCACGGCATCTCCGGCCACAGCCGGGGCAGTCGCGGCAGTTCGCCGAGGCCCTGGACGTAGACCGGCGAACCGGTCAGCGTGAGGTTGGCCTTGCCGTCCTGGACGGTGGCGTCCCGGCGGTTGCCCATGAGGTCCGTCACCACGACGGGGCCGGCGGCCGGCAGGGCGGTGGCCACGGGTGCCCGCCAGCGCTCGACCCAGGGCTCTGCGGGTCGCCGAGACTTGTCCTTGAAGGCCTCCGGCGGCCACCACGGCAGGTCGGTCTCGTGCTTCTCCCGGTAGCTCCAGAGGACGTCGATGGCGAGGCCATCCCGGCGGAACCGGACCCCATAGAGGTCCTCGGCGCCCAGGTCGAGGCGGCCCTCGCAGGTGGCCCCCTCGAGGCGTTCCGTCATGGCCCCATAGGCGACGTAGGCGGGCTTGGGGGAGAGGTCCGTGTAGAGCATGCCGAAGCTGTATTCCAGGTCTTCCGGGTTCGGTCGGCGCGCGAACCAGACGCCATCCTGGAACTGGTACCAGGCGAGCCGTTCCACGCCGATGGCCAGGGCACACACATAGGTCCGCACCAGGTAGTCCGCCGCGGTCCGCAGGTCCAGTTGCGAGGGGCTCGGGGCTGCCGGCGCATAGCCCTCGTCGATCCAGACCACCTTGCCCGCCGCCCGGGCCGCCTGCATGGCGCGGGCCATCTGCGGGCGGAAGACCCAGCCATCCCATCCCTCGTAGTACTCCGGGGCCCGCGGGTGGCAACCCGGGTGTACCGCCAGCACGTCCAGGGGCTCCATGCCCCCGGCCGCAACGAAGCCCTCGAACCAGTCCTTTGTCACCCCGCCGAGGCCCATGCTCACCACCCGGCCCTCGGGCCACTGGCCCCGCATCGCCCTGCTGACCGGCCGCAACAGGCGCCCGACGTATTCCTCCGGCTTGGCCGAGTAGTTCAGCTCATTGCCGACTTCCAGGTAGGGGCTGCCCCACTCCAGACGCGTGGTTGCCGCGACCCGGGTCTCGAGGGCACCGACCTCCTCGGCAGCGGGCACCGTGGCGCCCACCTGGGCATACGGCAGGATGCCATGCCGGCGGAAGCGCTCAGCCCGACGCAGGACCGCCTCGGCCTCCGCTGCCGTGGTGTCGGCCTTGAAGGGGACCCAGCCCGAGCGGACCCAGCGTACGCCGATGCGTTCGGCGAGACTCAGGACCGTCTCCAGGTCGGCCTGGTCGGGATAGCGCTCGGGGGTCGCGGTCACGGCGGCCAGGGCGAACGGCGAACCGGGTCGCGTCTCGCCACCCTGGCGGTCCGGCAGAAAGCCCAGGGAGAGGCGCTCGAGTTGCTCGCCGCCGTCCCAGGACAGGCGGGCGCTAAGGAAGACCAGGCCCCGTTCGGTGGAGGTGATCTGCCGGGCCATGACCTGGGCTCCATCCGGTGCCAGGGAGAGTTCGTCCGTGGTCTGCAGCAGCCGCTCGCCCCGGTACGTCCAGGCCTCCACCTCCAGCCGACAGGACTGGCCCCGGTCGGTGACGTTGTGCAGCGCGACCTCGACAGCGGCGGTCTCGCCTGGCGCGAAGAGGTCCCCGGGCCGGGCCGTGCCCAGGCTCAGGGCGACCGGCCGGCCCGCGGCCTCGGCCGCCAGCAGTGCCGGGATGCCCCGGGCGGCAGGGACGACCAGGTAGGCCACGGTGCTGCGGACCTCGCAGGGCGTCCCCTTCGGCAGCGTACACCGCGAGAAGGGAGCGCGCTGGATCTGATTGCCGTAGAGCCAGTCCGGATCGTAGGATGAAGACAGCATGGCCAGGACGGACTCGCCGAACTCGACGAGGCGCACCTGGCACTCGGTGTCCGGGTAGGGCGTATCGCCGGGGACCTCCCAGGGGTGCGCTCCCGTTGGCCGGACCCAGCGGACTAAGGTGCTCTGCCGGGCCCCCGTCAGGTCCTTGCCGAAGTCGTGCTGGAAACCGCACTGCCAGCCATTCCACTCGCGCTCAGGGCCCGTGTAGCGGATCACCCATGAGAGGCGGAAGCCGTGGCGTAGGGGTCCCCGCGTGGCGGTGACCTCGGCCTGGTTGGCGGCAGGGCCATCGAGGGAGAACCTCAGGGTGCCATCGGGACCGGGGACTGCTCCCACGGTGCGGAAGGCCAGCCCAGCGCGGTCCTCCGCACGGTAGGCGACGTCGTGGAGCAGGCTTCGGAGCGCCAGGGGGCTGCCCGTCTCCGGGCTGGCTGGAGCGGCTGACGCGGTCGTGGCGGCGACCCCCAGGGCGACCGCCGCAAACAGGCTTGTGCGCATTCCTGGCCTCCGCGCGGCGGTGGGGACTCGAGCCCACGCCAGGGTCATTACCATACCATGATATGCACGGCCTGTGGGGGCCCCCGCCCGTCGCGCCGTCTCCGCGCCCAATGCCGTTGGCGACCCCCGGTACAGTGGCCGCACGCAGAGGACCGACCGGGCTGTTCCAGGCTCCTGCCGGCGTGCTTGTGCATTTCGGGTCCGCTGGGGGTCTGAGATCGCCAGCCGTCCCAGGGCGACGTGTCGCGGTGCGGCGGCGTGGCCGGCTCCGGTCCGGTGCCGACTCGGCTTGGCAGTGCCTACGGCGGGCCGGGCGCCGCCTCCCAGCCGCGCGGGCGCCAACCGCGGGTGCTGAAACCGCCCTCGACGACCGGCCCGGCGACTTGCACTGCGCCGCTCCGGCCGCTTTAGTGGAATGCTCTCGCGATGGCGGGCAGCGCCACGGCAGATGCAGAGGTGATCCCATGGGTCGTCCCGGTAGACATGCGGATAGCGTCAGGAACCCCGAACCGGACCGCCGCCTGGAGCGCTCTTTCCTGGCCGGTACCACCTTCCTATGTGGCGCTGTCATCATGGTGGTCGAGTTGTTGGCGGCCCGCATCCTGGCGCCGCTGTTCGGCACCTGCATTGTGGTCTGGACCTCCGTGATTGCGGTGACGCTGTTGGCCTTGGCCGTCGGGTACACCGTGGGTGGCCGCGTGGCGGACCGGTGGCCGCGTCCCGGTGTGCTCTACGGGCTGATCCTGGCGGCGGCCGCCTCCCTGGCGCTGGCCGACCTGGCCCGGGCCCAGGTGCTGGTTCCTGCGGCGGGGCTTGGACTGCGGGGCGGTTCGCTGGTGGCAGCGACGCTTCTGTTCGGGGCGCCGTTGCTGTTGTTGGGCACCGTGGCGCCGTTCGTCGTCCGTCTGTACACCCGGGGGATGGAGCGCTTGGGGCGGGAGGTGGGCATGCTCTACGCCCTGTCCACGGCCGGCAGTTTCGCGGGGACCCTTGTCAGCGGCTTCTGGCTCATCCCGTGGCTCGGACTCGCGCGCCTGCTGGCCTGTACCGCCGGGCTGTTGGCGCTGCTGGCTGGGGCCTACTTCCTCGGGGTACGGCGCTGGGTCCTGGCCGGCGCCGCGGTGGTGGCAGCGCTGGCGTGGCCGGCCGTGGCTGCGTTCCGCGCCGGTGCTGGGCCTTCCCGCGGCGAGGGCTGGCAGCTCCTGGCCAACCGCGACGGCCTCTATGGCCAGCTCAAGGTCTGCGAGTTCGGCGGGCAGGAGCGCCGGATGCTCATCGACGGCATCAACCAGGGCGCCATCCACTGGCCGGCCTGTACCCCGGCCTCGCGCTACGTCTACGTTGTCGAGGCCCTCGCCAAGGCGAGCGTGCCGAGCACTGGCTCGGCCCTCGTGGTTGGCCTCGGCACCGGGCTGGTGCCCAACATGCTCATGGGCCTGGGCATGACCCCCGAGGTCGTCGAGATCGATCCGCTGGTGGCCGAACTCCAGAGCGCCTTCTTCCAGGCGCCCGGCAGGTCCTTCCCCGTCCACCTGGCCGACGCCCGGCGTTACGTGGCCACCTGCGGCCGGAGCTTCGACCTGGTGGTGATGGATGCCTTCTCGGGGGACTCCGTGCCCGCCCACCTGCTCTCCAAGGAGTCCTTTGCGGAGTTCGCCGAGCACGTCAACCCGGGCGGCGCGGTGGTGCTCAATCTGGTGACTGTGGTCGGTGGCCGCAATCCCCGGGCGCTGACCTCGGTGCTGCGGACCATGCGGGAGGTGTTTTCCACGGTCCGGCCATTCTGTTGGCGCCGGAGCGAGGATGAGGCCGCTGCCGTCAACGTGCTGATCCTGGCGCTGAAGGCGAACCGGCCCGTAGACATCGCCGAGCAGATCAACCAGGCCACCGGCCCGATGGCGTGGTACGTGCAGATGAGCCTGGGCAATGAGCTGGCGCCCGCTGCCGACGAAGGCGTGGTCCTGACCGACGACCACAACCCCATTGACGTGTTCCTCACCGAGTCCGCCGAGATCTGGCGCCGCGATATCCTGGCCGGCGAGAGCCTCGAGATGCTGCTGCGGTAGGGCCGGCTGGGCCCGTGGCGGTTCACGCTGCTGCGGGTGGGCCTGGGCAGGGCGGACCTGTGCCATTGGGCGGCTCGGTTGCCGGCACTGGGTCCGCAGTCGCCAGATGCCGCGCGGCAAGCGGCGGACTGCGTCATGGGGGCCGAAGACAATGGTCGCCAGCCGTTCCTGGGGCCCACAGCCCGTCCGGGTCCGTCACGGCATGCCCCGGGCGTGGCCATCCTGTTCGGCGGTGGCGTTTCGGCTGTGTCTGGGAGGTCTTGCCATGGGCCTTTGCGCCGCCGAGTTGCCGCCCGCCCGCGACCTGGGTGTCCCGATCACCACCGCCAACCTGATCTCCTACCGGGTCGCCGCCGGTCTTGGCCACGATGGTGGCGATCTGCTCTGCTGGGTGACCACGGCCGAGTCCGGCGGGCACTTCTCCGCCATGGATCTGGGCAGCGGCGCGGTGCTCTCCTACCCGCTCGACCACCTGGAGGGCTACCCGATCGTCTTCGGCAGCGATCGGCGGGTCTATGTCGGTTCCACCAGTGGCGAGGTGATGCGCTGGGACCCGCGGGCCCGGGACTGGGGCCCGCTGGGCAGGCCGCTCTTCGCCGTGCCCGGCCGCGGGGTGAACCACGTGCGCTGCCTGGTCGAGGGCCGCGACGGCTGGCTCTATGCCGGCAGTTGTACCGGCGAACGGGCCCGGATCCATCTCGGCACCGGCGAGACCCAGCGCCTCCCCGACCCCAAGGAGGCCGGCAACTGGTACGTCAGTTCCGTGGCGGCCCTCCCCGATGGCCGCATCGTCTTCGGCTTCGGACACGTGGCTCGTCTCCTCGTCTATGACCCCGTCTCGGGCCAGGACACGGGCCAGTGGCTGCCCGACGGCTGGACCGCGGACGGCTTCTGCCTGAACCTGGTCATGGCCCGGAGCGTGCTCTACGCCACGCACTTCCCCAGTGGCCGCCGGGCCGCCTTCGACGCGGCGACCGGCCGCTTCCTCGCCAGGGCGCCCTGGCCTGACGCCGTCAGCGGCCAGCAGTGGTCCCGCTGGATCCATAGCTCCGGATACGGCAGCGGCCTCGACTTCTACGTGGTCCCGGGCACGGATACCATCGTCAACTGCGACGGCGAGAAGGTGCACCCGTTCGATCCCACCCGCCCGGACCTGCCACCCGCGATCCCGGCGGCGCAGTTCGTGCCTCCTCCCGGGCTGGCCCTCGATCTGCGCTGGGGGGTGACCACAGACTGTCGGGCCATCGAGTACGACGCTCTACGCCTGCGGGCCCTGCGGACCCTCGTGCCGCCGCAAGCCAAGGTGGCGCGCGGGCTGCACGGACTCGGGACCGGCCCCGACGGCAAGGTCTATGGGGGCGCGTTCCAGAGCACGCTGCTGTTCCGTCACGACCCCACGTCCGGCACGACGACCGTCCTCGGTGACCACCATCCGGGCTGGAGCGGCGAGACCTACAGCTTCGCCGTGCGCGGCCGCGAGTTGATCTGCGCCAGCTACGCTAATGGTGCCCTTGTGGCCTACGACCCGAGCAAGCCCTGGGAGTGCGTGCAGAATGGGATGGCCAACCCGCGCTTCCTGGGCTTTCTCGGCCAGCGCGTCTACCGGCCCGTGAACACCTGTGTCGCAGACGATGGCAAGGTCTGGTCCGTCGGCCCGGCCGGCTGGGGCAGCACCGGCGGCGGTGTCGCCTTCGTTGACCCCGAGACGGGCACGACCGCCTCGACGGCCCTGCCCGAGGCCCCCCATGACGCGGTGCCGCTGGCCGGCAACCGCCTGCTGGTCTGCAGCAGCGGCCTCCTGCGCTGGTGGGATGGCACTCGGAACACCGAGATGGCCCAGGCCAGTCCGCCGTTGCCGCTGGTCAGTGCCACGGCCATCGGGGCGGGCCCGCCTGGCCGGGTCCTGTTTGCCGCGGCTGGCGAACTTGTGGTCGGCTGCGCCGACGAGGTCGGAAAGGTGCAGGTCCTCAAGCGTTTCCCCACCCCTGTGCCCTGTGCACGCGCCCTGGTCTGGAGAGGCCAGGCCGTGGTGGGTGGCAGCCAGGGCTTCGCCGTGGTTGACCTGGGATCGGGAGCGGCGACGCCGTTCTGCTCCACGCCCCTCGGCCAGCGCTGGGCCTTCACCCTTGCTGCCGACGCTGTTTTCTTCCACAACGGGCCGCACCTGATGAGTGCAGGCATTCCGGCCCGGCCCTGAGCGTGCCGGCGGCACGGGAGGCGGGCGAGCGCAGACGAGGACAGGAGACGCAGACGCGGCAAGCCCCCGGCCGCGGTCCCTCGCACAGGGGAACGCGGCAGGGGCTCAAGGTGGCAGGCCATGGACCCCGTTGACGGCATGAACCCAGACCTCAGCACGGAAGGGCAACTCCCTGAGGCCGTCGACCTCGACCGCCGGTCGAGCGCCGAGATCGTGGCCCTGATCAACCGCGAGGACCAGACCGTGGCCCGTGCCGTGCAGCGGGTCCTTCCGGAAGTGGCTCGCGCGGTGGACGTCATCGTGACGGCCCTCCGGTCGGGCGGCAGGCTGTTCTACGCCGGTGCCGGCACCAGCGGCCGCCTGGGCGTCCTGGACGCCTCCGAGTGCCCGCCGACCTACGGCATCTCGCCGGACATGGTCCAGGCGGTCATGGCCGGAGGCCGCGGCGCCGTGTTCAGGGCGCGCCAGGGCGCCGAGGACAAGGAGTGGATGGGGGCCCGCGACCTCCTGCGTCGCGGGCTCACCCCCCGGGACGTCGTCTGCGCCATCAGCAGCAGCGGCCGCACGCCTTACGCGGTTGGGGCCCTGCGGGCGGCCCGCCAAGTCGGAGCCGCCACCATCGCCGTCTGCAACAACCCCGGAGCGCCCCTCGGCCAGCACGCCGACATCGCCATCATCCCTGAGACCGGGCCCGAAGTGGTGTCGGGCTCCACCCGCATGAAGGCTGGCACCGCCCAGAAGATGGTGCTGAACATGCTCAGCACCGCGGCCATGGTCCGCCTCGGCCGCGTCGCCGGCAACCGCATGTCCCACATGCGAGTGAGCTGCGGGAAGCTGCGCTACCGCGCCACCCGCGTGGTCATGGAACGCCTGGGGCTGGCAGAGGCCGAGGCACAGGCCCGGCTCGAAGCAGCAGCATGGGACGTGTCGGGAGTCCTCGGCCAGCCCGGCTGAACAGGGGTCCGCGACGGGCCCTCAACGACGACGTGCTGCGCCCGTCGCGCCGGGGTTTTCGCGACTCCAACCCAGGCCGCGGCAGTCCCTGTCCTCCCGCCTGCTTCACGACGCCGTCAGCCTGTGCTGCGAACGCGCGCGGAACGCTTGCGGCCCCTATGCACACCAACGCATCGTGAAACCCACCTCTACCGTGCCTGACCCGTCGCCGGGACAGCGTGCTGCTTTGCGTGCCGTTCCCGCACAGGCCTGCCCTCGTCGCGAAACCGCCCGACGAAGGCCCTCCCCGACGGTGCACCGCCCGGTGCTTCGCGAAACCGGCGGCTGACACCCCAGGTCGGGCTCTCGTCAGCGACGGGGACACGAGGGCGACGTCGCGCTGCCGTTCCGGGTGTGGTTTCGCGACGCGAGCCCCGCGGTTTGGCGACGTGACGCAGGCGGTCGTGCCAGCCCACTCAGTCGGTCCCGGCCCCGGACCAGCCGGGCCATGAGAGGGCAAGCCTTCGTGAAACCGGGCTTCGGCAGCGGCTATGGGGGACGGCCGCCACCATGGGGTGGGTCAAGGGGGAATGGCCGCCACCATGGGGTGGGCCAGGGGGGATGCCCCCAACCTAGCGGTCGGCGGTGGCGACAGACCGGATCGAGGAACGTAGGACGCCACTCCGCTGGCGTCATCCCCTCGGCCGAGGGGTCGCGAGGGACGGGCGCGACCGTCTGCTGTTGCTCCTCGCCTGCGGCGTGGGCTTGCGGCCGGGGCAGATGGCCCGGCTGCGGTGGGGCGACATTGGTCTAGAACCTGTCCGGTTCAAAGCGGAGTTCTGGAACAGATTCATGCCTTCCCCAGCGCTGGGATGATAGTGGCTTCGCGCCGGTGCTGGGCGGCAATGAAGACGCGCCGGCCGAGGCTGGTGAGGTAGTACTTGAACGTATGCGAGATTCGGCGTATCAGGCCATGGGAGCGCAGGCGTCGCAAGGCACGGCTGATCCTGCCGGTTCTCCAGCCCGGCAGGAGGGGGCGCAGGCGGCGTACCGTGACGCCGGCGATGACGTGCTCCCCGCGCAGGACGGCCAGGACCAACTGCAGGTCGTCGGCACGGAAGAAGTTGATGCCCCGGCTCGGACGGTCATGGGCATCCCGGACCGTGCGGGTGACCTTGTCCAGTTCGCCGCTGCCGCTGGACGGGTCGGGGAAGCCGGAGATGAACTTCAGGTAGCGGTGGTTGGCTGCTGCCATCAGTTCGCGCAGCGCCCCGAGGCTGTGGATGGTCTTCTTCAGGGGCGCGAACTTCATCTGGGTGGAGCCGTCCCGGTGTACCACCTTGCGGAAGTGCTTGAAGAACGACACGTCGCTGCTGACCGTTTCCAGGCGCAGGACATGGTCGAACTTGTCGTACATCCTGATGGCGGGCTGCCCGAGGCGGTGCCGGATACGCGTGCCCTCCACCAGCAGGTTGTAGCGCGACCCGCTCTCGGCATCACTGGCAGGGGCAAGGCCGTTGCGGCCCAGAAAGGTGGCTACGTTGTCGGCCTTCACCTCCTGGATGGCGGTGCGCGTCAGCGTCTCGTACAGCGGCTTCAGGTCGGCGGGAGATCTGAACACGATGTCGGTGGCGTCCTCCGCCTGCATGATGCTCCAGTGCCAGCCCGAGGGGAACTCGTCCAGCACGGGACAGCAGCGCCGGGCCCAGTGTTCCAGGCAACGTTGCAGGTCTGTGGCGTCGAGCCCGTCGGCCAGTTCCTGAGCCCGCGCCACGTCGCCCAGTGCCACGAAGGCGTTATCCTGCAGGCGGAAGTCCACGCCGGCTCGGCGCAGCCGCGCGGCCAGGTGCTGATGCCCGTTGAAGTAGAACTGCAGACGGAAGGGCGCCCACGTCGGCACCCGCAGACAGCACAGCCCGTAGTCCGCGTCGATGACGTAGAAGTAGTAGTGCGTACACCGGCCCGAGGCGGCGCGCAGTGTCGTGACGTTGCGCTTCCGGTCGTGCCAGGGCTTGTAGCAGGTGCAGTTCTCCATGGCCGACAGCACATGCACCAGGCCGGGGTGCGTCCCTCGCTTGGCCGGAATCGCCGCGATGCGGTCCTCCTTGCGGAAGCTGTTGGACCGCTGGATGAACTCGACATCCACACCCTCGGCCTGGGCGATGGACCGGGCCGTGTCGTGGAGCCGGTTGCGCCGCGGGTTGACGAACTTGCCGTAGTCGAAGAACAGCAGTTGGCGGCGGACCAACTCCGCCCGCATCGCTCCCTCATGGCAGCAGTCCACCAGGCTGCCGGAGATGATGACCCGATCAAAGCAGCCCAGCACCCCGGTGATGCGGTCCTGGTAGCGTTCGGTCAACAGTGATGTGGGAGTATTCATGGAGACATCACATTGGCGACCCGGCCGACGACAGCCACGTCGGCATGCCGTCTTGGTTCCGGCTCGGCCGGGTTGGGCAGGAGGCTTGCGCGTTGCGCCTCAGGCAGACGCTCGTGCGAAGTACCCATTCCGGCCTTCTGCTTGCCGATGTTGGGGGCAGCCCGAAGCGGCCATGTGGACGAGGAAGCGGTGTTTCCATCGCGGCTGCAGCCAGGCGGCGGGGGTACGGTCACCGTCAGGGCGCTGCAGGCCGCATTGGCCCGACTCGCGGCGCGGTCCGGGGGGGGGCGGGGGTAACGTTTGAAGCGCTGCGGAGGGTGTCTCTGACCCGTGTCTCCGGCAGCGGCTTCTGGCGTCCCCTGCCGGGTTCGGCGCGCGTGCTGGGCTGGCGCCGCGTCAGGGCACGGTCGCGTTGCCGACCATGCCGGTCGGTGGCGGCCCATGGCCCAGCCGCATGCTCTGCGCCAGCACGAAGAGCACCACCCCTGCGGCCACGGCCAGGTTCAGCGAGTCCATATCGCGTGCCATGGGGATCGTCACCAGGTCGTCGCACAGCGCCAGGGCATCTGCCGCCAGCCCGGCGGCCTCGTTGCCGAACAGGACCACGGTGCGGGCGGCGGGCCTGTAGGCGTGCAGGTCCTGGCCGCGGGCATCGGCCACCGCGCCCACGATCCGCCAGCGGTCCTGGCGCAGGCCGCGCAGGGCGTCGGCCAGGTCTGCGGGTTCCGTCAGGGGGAGGGTGAAGACACTGCCGGCCGACGAGCGGATGGCCCGTCGCGACAGGGGGTCACCAGCCCGGCTGCCCAATAGGACCCCATCGGCCCCCAGGGCGCTGGCAGAGCGGCAGACGGCCCCCAGGTTCTCGACCGTGTTGACCTCGGGGAGCCCCACCAGCAGCCTGGCCCCGGCCGCCACCGTCGCGGGGGTATGCAGGGGCTTGCGCCGGCCTGCCCCGAGCACCCCGCGATGGAAGGCGAAACCCGCGAGGTGGGCCATGTCCGCTTCCGGGAGCACGGTCAGCGGGCAGCGGCCCGCCGTCAGCGGTGCGAAGTGTTCCTGCCACGGCGGCACGCAGGCGACGAGTTCCATGGGCCAGCCAGAGCGCAGGGCCCGTTCGGTCACCAGGCGGCCCTCGGTCACGAAGAGTCCTTCGCGGCGGAGGTCGCGGTCCGGCAGGCGTGAGAGGATGGCGACGTCTGGCGTCATGGCACGTCCTCAGGGCAGCGGGCAGGTGTCGCCACCCAGGTGTCGGCACGCTGCCGGCAACGGTCCCACGGTTGCACGAAGGCGCCGGCGGAGCCGCGGGCAGTCAGCGCGGGAAGTAGCGGTACGCAATGGGCGGCTTGCCGGTCGCCATGGAGTATACGGCTCCTACCACCATGAACACCAGTGCCCCCAGGATCTCGCCGCCGATGATCCCGAACGCCAACGGCTTCAGGCGCCGCACGGCCGCGTAGCCGCCGAAGCGCAGGGCGGCGGTCTTGGCGAGCCAACCGAGCAGGATGGAGTAGGAGAACACGTACATGGGCCAGGTGACCCAGACCAGGAAGAAGACCGGGTGCAGGGGCCAGCGCGGCAGGCGCAGGCGCAGGATGCTGAAGAGCAGCACTCCCGCGAAGCCGAACGCCGCCGCGCCGAGGGCGTGTTTCTGCGGGTGCACCAGGCCCAGCTTGGCGTACCAGGGCAGCGTTTCGGCGGCCCTCAGTCCATCCACCGCCTGGAGCTGGAGCACCTCGGGCTCCATGGCCTGGAAGGGCAGTTTGGGCAGGACGTCGTAGGACCAGGCGCACTGGCGGGGGGTCCCCGCGTCGTAGGTGGCGACGAGGGCGATGGCGGTGGCCAGGAGCGTGCCGGCCGCGCACACCGCCAGCGTGGTCGCCGTCAGGCGCAGTGGCGGCAGGCGCAGGCGCTCGCAGACCTTGAGGGCATTGCCGAGGTAGGGCAGGTAGGCCTGGCTCTGGTCGATGCTGAGCACAAAGCAGGCCAGGGTGCAGGCCACCAGCGTGCTGGGGTTCATCATGGCGCCGCCCACCATGGCCAGCAGGAAGCTGAAGGGTTGCCAGCGCGGATGGATGAAGAACAGGCCCGTCTCGGCGCTGATGCGCGCGACCACCACGCAGGACAGCAGCGCCAGGACCACCGTCGCCAGGGCAAAGGGCCACGGGGCGCCCAGGCGCATGACCAGCAGCACCGTGAGCGCCACCGCCGGCACCAGGAGGCGCGTCGCCCACACGGCGCCACGGTCCTGGGCCGACTCGTCCGTGTGCTTGCCGAAGGCGGCCTGCAGGAGGCGTCCGTAGTGGTTCCGACCGGTGTAGGTCAGGATCAGGGCGAAGGCGATGTAGCTGCCGCCCCGCTGCCACCCGGACCAGCCCATGCCGCTGTAGTCGGTGTTGAAGTCCATTCCGAGGGCCACGAACGGCGCCGCGAAGAGGACCCAGAGCACCTGTGAGACGCCCATGGTCAGCGAGATCTCGGTGCTCAGCATGAAGGCGAAGGCCACCATCAGCGGGAAGAGCTCGACGCGGAACAGGCCCGGCCCCCAAAGCACCTTGCTGACGGCGGGGAAGAGCTTCATCAGCGGCGCGAAGGAGAACGTCAGGGTCACCGGGATGAAGGTCTCCGGGAACCAGGCATTGAGGCCATTGTTCAGGCGTATCAGCGACACGGTGCCAAGGCCGACCCAGAACAGGCGGGTACGCAGGGCTGGGGCCATGGCCTCGCCCTCCTCCCGGCCGAGGAACGAGGCCACGACGTCGGCGATGGGGTAGGCCAGGTGCTCGCGCTGCGACCACTGGGTATGCAGGATGACCCCCAGGCAGCCGTAACAGACCAGGCCCACGAGGATGAGCGGCAGCCACAGGAGCAACGGCTGGACCCAGGCGCCCCAGGGGACGCGTTGCACCTGTCGGCCGAGGCGTTCCGGCAGGGGCAGGCTGCGGTCCTCTGGCCCGCCCATGCCCGTGACGTAGCCGCCGAGCACAGACTCGCCATAGGCGGGGTCCACCAGGGCCCCCTTGGGGAAGTACTGCAGGAGTTCCTTCTGCCGGTAGCCGGGGCTCACCCGGTACCAGTGGTGCGGCATGATCAGCACCTGCGTGAAGTGTTCCATCAGGTTCCGGCCCGGGACGCAGCAGGCGGTGCTGGTGAGCACGAAGACGACGGCCAGTTCCGCCCCCGTGAAGGCCCACGTCCGCCGCAGCCGGTACAGCAGCCCGTTGAGGCTCAGCGCAAACAGCAGCAACGGCCCGATCACGATCACCGGGATCAGGTGCCCGCTGGTGAAGCGTTCCAGGTCGAGGATCCAGTCGTTGACGTAGCCGAAGCCCGCAATGAACAGCGCACAGAGGATGCCGATGCTGAAGGCGCGGAAGGTCACCGTCGAGGCTTTCCTTGGTCGTCCGGGAGCAGGTAACGTAGCGGCGGCGCCGTTCGGCGCAACATGGGGGGGTGTTGATCGTCGGGCCCTCATACCACACTGCACTCAGGACGATTGCCGCAAGGGAACGCAGAGAACCGCAAAGACTACTTCGTAATATAATGGTAACCAATTACTTAAGTTATGTCAGGCCGCTGCGTTCCTGGGCGGTCATTCCTACCCTCTTCAAGGCCACCTGGTATCAGAGGATGAGCAGTCGGCGCGACCCGAGCCAGGCGCCTGCGGGCTCGCCCTGGGGTAGCCGGTCCGGTTTCATCCTCAGGGCCCGTCCGGGCCGATGGTCTCAGCCAGGAACCCGCGGGACGTGACGCCGCGGGATCATACCTCCTGCTTGGCGACCTCTCCGAAGACGGTGAACTCCGCCACGCCGGGGGTGATCCCGTGGGGCCAGCCGGTGACGACGAGGCGGACCCGTACGCCGCTGACGGGCGGGCATTCGCGGTAGTCGATAAGCAGATCCTCGGTGCTGGCCGTGCGGTCGAGGATGGCCGTCCATACGTCCGGGGCCGTTTCCAGCTCGATTCGGTAGCGGAAGGGCCCGGTCGTCACCCCCCTGGTGGTATCCAGGCCGATATCGCGCCAGACGATGCGCACGGCGTGGACGGTGGCGAGGCCATGCAGGCGGCTGGTGAGGGTGGGGAGCCGGTCGTCCGGGGCAGGCTGCCACCAGGTGCGCAGGTCGTTGTCGACCGCCAGGCGACCCGGGAGATTGGGGGCGCTGCTCGATCCCAGGGCCTGCATGCCGAGGTTCAGGGGGAGCCAGCCCGTCTCCGCGCCGGCGTCGCCGCCAGGCTCCCGGCCGGGCAGCCACTGGGGCAGCGAGGTGGCGGCGGGGACCCAGAGCTCGCCGTGCTCGTCGATCCGGGCCCGGTCCATGCCGATGCGACGCTCGAAGCCGTGCACCGCCCCGGCGCGGACCGTGTAGAAGGCCCACAGGCTGCCACCGGGGCCGGCGACGATGCCGCCATGGGCTGTCCCGGTGACCAACCCGTCGGGTGACCGCAGGATCGGGTTGCGTCCCTGCGGCGTGAACGGTCCCAGCGGCGACGGGGCGGCGTAGCAGCCCATCGCGTAGGTGCGGTTTTCGGTTCCTGCCGCGGAGTAGGTGAGGTAGTAGGTACCCCCGTGCTTCAGCAGCCATGCCCCTTCGATCCAGCCCGTGTTCGGATTCTGGTTCCAGTCACCGACGGCCTCCCAGGGGAACAGGTCGGGGCGGAAGGGGATGACCTCGGCCGGTGTCCCGATGGCGTGGGTCGGGTCTGCGGCATCGAGTTCCACCGCCCAGATGCCGCCTGTCGGCGAGCAACCCCAGTAGAAGAAGAGCCGGCCGTCATCGTCCGAGAAGAGCATCGGATCGGTGAGGGACGGCATGCCGGCAACCGGTGGCAGACGCATGTTGCCCAGGGGCACGAAGGGCCCCAGCGGCGACGCCGAAGCGAAGAGCGGCGACCCCGACGCCAGGAGCAGGAAGCGGCCTTTGTGGAGGACCACCGTGGGCGCGTAGCCGAGGTCGCGGAGGTTCAGCGGGCGGTGCTGCCAGGTCCCTCCCTGGTTGGTGCTCACCCAAGCCATGTCACACGACGGATAGAGGTACCACGTGTCATCGTGCCAGACGGCCGTCGGGTCGGCCAGCTCGCGGTACTGCTCCGCGCGGTCGACCAGCCAGAGCGGGCCGCCGTCGGTGGGATCGCCGGCGGCGACCTGTCGCACCCCGCGCCCCAAGGGGTAGTTGGGGATCGGTAGTGGGTTGCAGTAGGTCGCCGGCGGCACCGGAGCAGGCATTCCAGATGGCATAGGACGGTTCCTCTTCGCAAGAGCACTCACTCCGGAACACGAGTGCTCCGGAGTAAGTGCTATGGAGCTTCACCCTGACCATCCATGGGTTGTGTAACGCTACCAGGATCAGTCCGTACTCCGCGTGCGCAGCACGCCCAGGCAAAGCAGCACCGAGGGACCCGGGGCGAGCCGCAACCGCACCGACGGCACCCGGCAACGCGTTGGCTTGCGGCCGGAGGCCGCTTTGCGTGGTTGCGTTCCATCAGCGACCCAGACTAGAGCCATCCACCCCAGGCTGCGCACCACGGCTGATCGGCAGGCCCGCCGCGACCTGACGGAAGAGCGCTATGCTCTCGGGCGGGAGATGCCCGTCCTGGGTGATCTCGAGGTTGAAGATGGGGACACTGCGGCAGGCGATGAAGCCCTTGAGGAGGGCGGTGAGCTGGGCCGGGTCCCAGGACGGTGGGGCAGGGGGAGTGTCGGGGCGCGTGTGGACCCACTCTCCGCCGGCTACCAGGCAGGCGCTGCCCTGCAGTCCACGGTGCGTACCGGACGGGTAGCGACCGTTGCCGCCGGGCGTCAGCAGCCGGTTGTACCCCTCGGGTTCTCCGAACCCCTCGCCGGCGAAGAGGTCCTGGAACTCGGTAGGGCTGTTCAGCTCCCAGGGGTTGAAGGCAATGAGGCGCTGCGGGAAGCCGGCCTTGGCCGCGCGCGCCAGTTGTTCCCAGGGGGCACTGCGGTAGTAGTAGGTCACCGCGCCATCGTCGAACCACCATCCGGCAAGCCGGTCTCCATAGCGCTCACCGGCCTCCGAGACGATCGCCTGCCAGGTGCGGAAGAAACGGGTGGTGTCGGTTTCCCAGAAACCGGAGGCGGCCAGCCAGTCGGGGTCGCTGCCGGCGCCAAGATGATAGTATAGGAAGAGCTTCAGCCCGCGGCGGCCCAGGGCCTCGGCCAGGTCGGCAACCAGGTCGCGACGGCTCGTGCGCCCGGGCATGACCCGGTCCAGCGCGGCCAGGGGCGCCGGGAAGAACTGGAAGGCGTGGGAGGTGGTGAAGACGACGAAGCCGGCGCCGGTCTCCTGCATCGTCGCGGCGAAGGCCTCCGCATCGAACTCGGCGACGGCCTGGTCGTAGGGCTTGCGCTCTCCGTGCAGCGGCATCGACTCACGGGTCCAGTGCACCATCATGCCGTACCGGGCCTGCTGGAACCACGTCGGGTCAGCCCGTAGGCGCAGGGCCCGCTCGTGCAGGGCGTCCCGAACGGCCGGCCGGACCAGTTCGACCGCGTGGACCTGGGCTTCGAAGCCCGTGGCGCCATCGTTCGGGTAGAGGCGGAGCGTGACGGTGTTCTCCCCCGCCGGGAGTGCGAGGGTGCCGGGCAACGACAGGCGCTGCCAGCGACGGGCCTCGGCCGGGAGGACCTCGCTCAGGGTCTGACCGGCGGCGCTGACCTCGACCCGCAGTTCCTGGGGCCGGAGCCCGTGGACCAGCACTTGGACGGCGTACTCGCCCGTTCCCGGCGCCACGACCTGCCACGCGGCCTGCTGGTCCGAGCTGCGCCAGCCCTGGATGAAGAACTTCCCGTGACCCCCCGGTTGGAACGGGGTGAGACCGGCCGACAGGGCGGCGTCCACCCCCATCAGCACGGTGTAGTCATCCGGCTTCAGCCCGGGATCCGGGACGAAGGCGGCCTGCAGAGAGGCGGCGGCAAGCAGAGGGCAGAGCAGCCTCATGGGTGGGGCACTCCTGGGCCTGGACCTGTCGCGCGGCAGGTCAGGACAGGCCATGGTCTGGCGCAGCGGGAGCAGCCAGGGATGAGATCACGGTGTATATCCATATGGGGTGCAGCATGTTGCCAACGAAGTCCTACCCCAGACCGCCGAGGTCTCCCAGGGCTCTGGAGGCGCGGGTCTTCCGCCGTCGCCCCGCGGGCTATGGCGGGACAGGCCGTCTCCGCGCGGCGGCGTGCGGAGGGGCCGCCCTCGAGGCGTTCCCGGCGTGGCCGGGAACTTGGCTCAGAGGTGCGGGGGTTGCGTCATCAAGCGCAGTCAGTGTCCCTCTGGGCCGAGTCGGACGGTCACCGGCGCGCTCACTGAGGCAGGGGCCACCAGGGTGCCATCCGGGTGCGGCTCGGCCACCCCGCCTTCGCAGCCCTGCACACGGTGAACGCCGCGCAGCAGCACTTGCCAGGGCCCGGCCGGCGCCACCTGGGAGGGGGATAGGGTCAGTCGGTCCGCCTGTCGCCGCACCTCCATCCGCAGCGCGGTGCCGCCTGAGGGCGTCGGCACCACGGCCGTGGCGCTGGCCCCGTCCGCGAACTCGAAGAGATGCAGGACGACGCCGTCGGCGTAGTCGTAGTCCGGGCGTCGGTCGAGCGCGCCGAACGGGATCAGTGAGTTGGGCCGGGCCAGCAGGGGAAGGCTGAGGAACCCATAGTGCTCCCGGACCCAGCGCCCGCCCTCGGTGACGTTGCCGGTCAGGACGTGGGTCCAGCGACCCGCGGGCAGGTAGTACTCCACGACCCCGTCGCGGGCGAACACAGGGGCAACGAGGAGGGCATCCCCCAGCATGTACTGGCGGTCCAGGGCCTGACAGCCGGGGTCGTCAGGGAACTCCAAGACCATGGCCCGCATCATGGGCAGACCCGTGTCGTGCGCTTCGCAGGCCTTGGCAAACAGGTACGGCATCAGCCGGCACTTGAGCTTGGTGAAGAAGCGCAGCACGTCCACGGCCTCCTCGTCGTAGAGCCAGGGCACACGGTAGGAGCTGTTGCCATGCAGGCGGCTGTGGGATGAGAGCAGTCCGAACGCGCACCAGCGTTTGTAGACGTCCGCAGAGGCCGTCTGCTCGAAGCCGCCGATGTCGTGGCTCCAGAAGGCGAAGCCCGACAGGCACAGCGAGAGCCCGCCGCGCAGGCTTTCGGCCATGGACTCGAAGGTCGCCGTGCAGTCGCCGCCCCAGTGCACCGGGAACTGCTGTCCGCCGGCCGTAGCGGAACGGGCGAAGAGCACCGCCTGGCCGCGGCCGAGCCTATCCTCGAGGACGGCGAAGACGGTGCGGTTGTAGAGCTGTGTGTAATAGTTGTGCATGCGGACCGGGTCCGAGCCGTCATGGTATACGACGTCGGTGGGAATGCGCTCGCCGAAGTCGGTCTTGAAGCAGTCGACGCCCATATCGACCAGGGCCCGGAGGCGGTCTCCGAACCAGCGGCAGGCGGCGGGGTTGGTGAAGTCCACGACGCCCATGCCGGCCTGCCACTGGTCTGTCTGCCAGACACTCCCGTCGGGCCGGCGCAGGAGGTAGCCGTTCGCCGCCCCCTCGGCGAAGAGTGCCGAGCGCTGCGCGATGTAGGGGTTGATCCAGACGCAGATGTGGAGCCCGCGGGCTTTGAGGCGGCCCAGCATCCCGACAGGATCAGGAAACACCCGGGCATCCCACTCGAAGTTGCACCAGTGGAATTCCCGCATCCAGAAGCAGTCGAAATGGAAGACGTGGAGAGGCAGGTCCCTCTGGGCCATGCCCTCGACGAAGCCGGTCACGGTGGCCTCGTCGTAGTTGGTGGTGAACGAGGTGGTGAGCCACAGTCCGAAGGACCACGCCGGCGGCAGGGCCGGGCGACCGGTCAGGAGCGTGTAGCGGCGCAGGACCTCGCGCGGGTTGCCGCCGCCCACGACGACGTAGTCCAGGCGTTCGCCCGGCACGCTGAACTGGACCCGGGAGACCTTCTCGGAGGCGACCTCGAAGGCGACTGGACCTGGATCGTTGACGAAGACGCCATAGCCCCGGTTGGAGAGGTAGAAGGGGACGTTCTTGTAGGCCTGTTGGGTCGCGGTGCCGCCGTCGCGGTTCCAGATGTCGACCGTCTGGCCGTTCTTGACGAAGGCGGTGAAACGTTCCCCCAGGCCGTAGACGCACTCGCCGACCCCGAGGTCGAGTTCCTCGCGCGTGAAGACCCCATCGGGGGTAGCCATGAGGCCCAGGGCCCGGCTGGCGCTGCCGGTAAGGCACCGGTCCCCTTGGAGGAACGTCATTCGCCAGCTCGCTCGCTCGACGCGAACCGTCAGGTCACCGCTGGTCAGCGCGACGGCATCGTCCCTGACCACAATCTGCGGCGTCGGCCCGGCCGAGGCCAGCTCGAAGCGGGGTGCCAGGATTTCGTGGCCGGCATGCCGCCAGGCCTCCACCCGCACCGTCCCGGGCACCGGCGCCGACAGCCGCACGGTCAGGACCGCCTGGTCCAGGGTAGCGCCCCGGTGCTGGACGGGCCGAGTCGGGGCGTAGAGCGTCACCGACTCGGCATGCACCTCCACGTCGTGGACCTGGGCCGGGTGCAGTGCCGTGACCCCCGCCCGCATCTGCCAGTAGCCATCCGTGAACTTCATCGGGCTATCCAGCTCCTTCGTCACCCCTGGTCGCCGGGCCCCGTTCACACTGGCCCGTTGCCACTCCGCCCCGCAGCGCGTCCGGGGCGACTGACGCTCTCGCCACGCCGTGTGCTCACGGGCGCCGGCATGCGCCCAGCAGGCGACCGAGAACTGTAACCCCGGCCCTGAGCTACGGCCATGCCCCCGTGGCCGCCGCATAGCTCAACGCGGCCAGGACCGCTGCTGCCTGGCCGACGATACGGACGGCGTGCCCCGGCGTGTTCCCGCCGCCCGCCACGGCTCTCGGCCAGGGCGTTGCGCTCCCGGGCTTCAGGGTCGCCGTCCGCGCGTCGATAGGCTCGCAGGCGCGGGACTGTAGGCCCCAGCTCCGACTGGGATCCCTGGACTGAACGGATGCCGGCCCCACAGTCGCCAACCTGGCGACGCTTTCCCGAAGCAGTCTTGGCTGCATTCAGCACGCCGTTGCCCTGGCGCGGGCCAGGCGCTACAGTGCCTGGCCTCTTGTGCAGGATCCCTGCCGGGGGGGGTGCCATGGAAGCCTTGCGCGCGATCCTCTTCGATATGGACGGGACCCTGGTGGACTCCGAAGTCCTCTGGGTCGACGCCATCGAGGCGGCCCTGGTCCAGCGCGGGGTGGCGGTGACACGCGCGACGGTGGTGCGTCTGGTCTACGGGCACGCCTGGCCGGACATCTTCCGCCGGATCCAGCAAGACTGCCCTGGCGTGTATCCCTCACGACAGGCCATGGAAGCGGTCACGGTGCCGCTCTTCCGGCAACTGAGCCGGCAACGCGACATCCGCATCCATCCTTCCATTGACCTGCTGAAGCAGCTTGCCGGCCGGTTCCCCGTGGCGGTCGTGTCGGGCAGTACCCGGTCGCGCATCTGCGAGACCCTGGCGGAGACGGGCCTGACGGCTCACGTGAGGCTGTTCCTCGGGTGCGAGGACGTTCCGTGCGGCAAGCCGGATCCTGCCGGTTTTCTCATGGCCGCCCAGGCGCTCCGGGTCCCCCCGGCCTCCTGCCTGGTGTTCGAGGACTCGGCCGCGGGGGTGGCCGCTGCCAAGGCCGCCGGCATGCGCTGCGTGGCACTGGTCCGCGGGAACGCCGCCGGCCAGGATCTGCGCGCGGCGGACCGGGTGGTCCCGTCGCTGGCCGGTTTCGACGCCGACCGATTCTGGGGCGAGGCGGGGTGACCCGAGGGCCATCGGGCGGCTCGTCGCTGGCGGCCTGCGCAGGCATCTGCGCCCAGCCAGCGCTATGGTAGCGGGCCACAGGATCCGGCAGGTCAGAGCGGATCCCGAGGACCGGGAGCTGGCACCATGTCGAAGCACAGACTCGAACAGCAACTCGCACTCCACGGCGGCATGAAGGCGGTCACCCGCATCCAGGGCAAGGGTCAGCCCAAGATCGGCGTGGACGAGTTCATGTCGGTGGCCGAGCGCTTCGGCTTCGCCCCGCAGACTCTCACCAGGATCCGTGCTGCCGCGGAAGAGGGCGGCTTGGGCGATGGGCCCTTCCTGGCCAACTACTACTCGACCCTCAAGGAGACCAAGGTCCAGGCGTTCGAGCGGATTGCCCGCGAGACCTTCGGGGTGGACTACGCCATCGGCGTGAGCAGTGGCACGGCGGCCCTGCATGCGGCTTTCGTGGCGGCCGGGGTGGGGCCTGGGACTGAGGTGATCTGCCCCGCCGTCGGCTTCTTCGCCACCAGCGCCGCCGTGGTCCAGTCCAAGGGCATCCCCGTCTTCTGCGACGTGGATTCCTCGCTGATGATGGACCCCACCAGGATCGAGGCCCTGATCACGCCGCGGACCGTCGCCTTGGCGCCGACCCACTTCTCCGGCGGGGTCTGCGACATGCCCGCGATCATGAAGATCGCCCGCAAGCACAAACTCAAGGTCGTCGAGGACTGCGCCCAGTCCTGTGGCGGCGCCGTGGACGGCCGTCTCGTCGGGACCTTCGGCGACCTGGGCTGCTTCAGCATCTCCGCCTATAAGATCGTCGGTGGCGGGGAGGGCGGTCTCGTGCTGACCAACAGCAAGCGGCTCTGGGAGCGCGCCAACCAGCTCGTGGAGTGTGGCGGACTGTGGCGGCCGGTGCGGTTTGCCCCGCCGCGCTACGAGGGCGAGCTCTTCTGCGGGACCAACTACCGCCTGTCGGAACTGGAGGCTGCCATCGACGTGGTCCAGTTGCGTCGGATGCCCGCCACGGTGCGCCGCTTCCGCCAGGCCAAGCTGCGTGTGCTCCGGCAGCTCGAGACCTTCCGCGAGATCATGCCCCAGAGACTGGTGGATGCCGAGGGCGAGGTGGGCTACTCGCTGCGCTTCTTCCCGGCGACCATGGACCTCGGCGAGCGGATCGTCGAGGCCCTGCGGGCCGAGAACGTGCCCGCCGGCATGCGTGGCCGCAGCTCAAGCCCGGACTGGCACCTGAGCCGGTACATGTTCCCGGTGACCCTCAGGACCAGCCCCACCCCGGACGGCTGTCCCTTCACCTGCCCGGTCTATGCCCAGCGCGGCGGCACCATCCAGTACCGCGAAGACGACTGCCCCGTCGCCAACGACCTCTTCTGCCGCGGCATCAGCATCGGCCTCAGCCAGTGGTACAACGCGGCGGACTGCCGCAACATCGCCCGCGGCATCAACAAGGTCCTGCGTAGCTACTGCACGCCGGACCCCGAGGCGACCCCCTGGCTGTGAGCGGGGGTCGCTCCGCCCTGAACTGCGTCTGGTCTGAGGTCCCCGCCCAGGGGAGGGCTTCTGCCCGCAACTGGACCCGCCAGACGGCAAGAGCGTCGTGAACTCCTGGGCAGGGGCCTCGCGCTGGCTGGTGGGCGTCGCGAAACCGGGGTGGCGGGGGTGGCTTGCCGGGTGGCGGGGGTGGCGGGGTTCTGTAACCCTTGGGGGCCAGGGCGCGTATAGGCTGGTGTTGCCAGGGCTGGCCCGGGCGCGGTTGGTGTCTGCCGCGTGGCTGGCCGGGCCGAACCCAAGGAGTCACGCTGTGAAACACGGGTCTGTGCTGGTGCTGCTGTCGGTACTGCTGGCTGGCATGGCCGCGCCGGCCGCCAACTGGTGCCAGTGCTTCGCCAATGACAACATCCTCTTCGGCTACGTGAGCGTGAAGGCCGTGCGGGCCATTCCCGAGTTTGGGGCTCTTCTGGACGGCCAGGACAAGCTCAGCCGCATGGCGGACGCCGGTCGGCAGCATCTCGCGGTAGACCTGGAGACGGTCACCGACGTCTGGTTCGGCATCTCGCCTACCGGTGGCGGCATCAGCGTCCTGCAGGGCACCTACAACCTCGCTTCGGTCCGCGGGGTGGTGAGCGCGAATCCGAACCTGGCCATCGGCACGCCCCAGGGAGCCGAGTTCACGGTGGTGGACCCGCGGGCGCAGAAGCCGACCATGGTGGCCTTTGTCGACCCCCGGACGGCCGTGCTGGGCCAGCCTGCCCAGGTGGAGGCATTTCTGGCGAACCTGGTCTCCGGGACGCAGCATGCCCAGGCCAAGGATCTGGCGGGACTCGAGAAGCCGACACGGCCGCTCGAGTGTGTTCTGCTGGAAGTCCCCAGGCAGCAGTGGAAGCTGCCCCCGGTGATCGCCGACAACATCGCCCTGCTGCGGTTGAGCGCGGAGGCCACGGACGCCGCCCAGTTCCAGCTTACGGTGGTGCCGAAGGACCCCGAGATGGCCGCCCCGTTAAGCACCTGGTGCCAGAGCTCCCTGGATCTGATTCGCCTGCTGCCGCCGGAACAGCTTGCGGCTGTGCCCGAGATCGTCCGCGTGCTGCTCAAGGGCGCGGTGGCAGCCCCGGCCCCCGGGGGGGTGACGCTGAGCGCCAAGCTGCCCATGGCCATGGTCGCACGGCCTGTGGGCCGGAGGATGGGCACCGGCGGCCCGGCGGTGCCGCGGCCGCAGTGAGGCGAGCGAGGCCTGCTCTGCGGCGGTGGCGCGCGGCCTCTCCGCATGCCGCTACCGGGTTGCGGAGGACCCGGTCTCCATGCCGGTGCGACGAGAGGGGTATCACCGGCCCGGTCTGGGCGCCTCGGCGGGGGTTTCCAGCACGACGCAGGCGTAGAGCGAGACGGGGCTCAGGGAGACCTCCACGGGGTCGCCGTCACGTTGCCGGACGGCGAGTTCCGGCGCTGGTGACGGTGCCAGGACCCGTCCTGCGACCGGCCGACCGCGCCAGGCTGCGGGGAGGCGGACGCGCCAGGTCAGGGGCGGCGTCGGGGTGATGCTGTCGGCCGCCAGGTCGATGCGGGTGTTGTTGGCGTCGATGAAGAGTCGGTGGGCACCGGGACCCTGGTACAGCGTGAGGCCCACGTGCCAGGGCACGGCCGGTGCGTCGAGGGCAGCCCGGTCGTCCGGGGCGAGCAGGCGGAGCGCCGCGGCAAACGACCCCAGCAGATCCGGCCGCGTGTCCGTGGCGGCGTAGAACGCGATACCCGGGTCCTGAGGCAGTACCCACACAGACCCTCTGCCCACGGCCTGGGGGCCGCCGGTTCCCGCGCCCTCGGTCAGGCTGGCCAGGGTGGAACTGGCCGGGGCTGGGTCGAAGAAGGCTGACTCGCCCTGTCGGCCTCCGCAGGCCCCGGCCACCACGAGGGCGCCCCCCTTCTCGGCCACCCACTGGCGCAGCAGCGGTACATCCTCGGCGGGGAAGACCTCGGCGCTGGGGATGATCAGCAGGCGCAGGCCACTCAGTTCCTCCGCGGTCAGCTTCCACTCGGGCAGGGCGCGCCACGGCGCATGCAGCCAGGTCAGCGCGGTCCCCCAGCCCCAGAACGAGAACGCGTGTGTCTGCTCGTTGAAACGGAGGACGCCGGCGGGGGTGAAGGCGGCCAGTTGGGAGGACGACGAAGCATAGAGTCCGACGGTCTCTACCGGTCGGCGGTCGCCCAGGCTGGGAGCCACCTCGCGCACGAAGCGGAAGAAGGCCGCGTCGACGGTCTCCGAGCCGGCGTCGCGACGGTGGGGGTAGTACGGCATGGGCAGGGCGTGCGAGGCCAGTCCCTGGTAGTCCAGCACGCTGGCGATGCCCTCCTTCCCCAACTGCTTGTCCGGGACGTACATCCAGACGTTGACGAAGCGGCTTCGGGCATGTTCCCGCGCCAGTTTGTAGACGGGCACATAGGAGCCCAGCGGCGGCGGCATGGCCCCGCGGGCACCGCCACTGAGTGACCAACCCCAGTCCAGCTCGGTGCTGACCATGTCGAGGTCACCGCGGGGCCAACCCAGGGCGAACATGGGGATGTCGTTGCCGAGGACCGGGAAGTCCGGCTTGCCGGCCGCGGCGGCCTCTTCCTTGATGGCGCGGTAGAAACGGGAGAGGGCCGCGGTGCCGGTGCGGCGCTTGTAGACGAGGTAGGCCCGCCAGACGGGGTCATCGAGCCAGCGCGGGTCGCGCCAGGCGGGGTGGTGCAGGTCCTGTGGTTTGCCGCCCCACTGGCGGCAGCGTTCCTGGAGGTACTGGCGGATATCGAAGGCCGCGGGGTCACCGATGCCGGCGGCGGTGCGGCGGGGTCCTGAGACGTGCGTGCGCAGGAACTCCCGGAAGCCGGCGACGGACCATTCGCCGAAGGCCTTGACCAGAGGCCGGGCGTTGAAGCTGTCCCAAGGGGAGAAGTTGTCGACCCAGAGGCCATCGATGCCCAGGTCGAGGGCTTGCCGCACCGAGGCGCGGGCGTAGTCGGTCCACACCGGGCAGGCGCTGTCCTTGCCGGCGCTCACCTGGAGGGTCTTGCGCTGGCGCAGTCGCTCAACCCGCAGGCGGCTCCATTCCTCGGGGGTGTAGCCGGGGTCGGGTACCACCGCGAGCATGTGGCCGTCACCTCCTGTTCCCTCGGCGTTCAGTTCGTCGTTCTCGAACCAGACCTTGCCCAGGACGTTCTTGGCGCAGCCGGCATCGAAGACGCGGTGTGTCCACGGCGTGTCGGCGCTACCGAGGAAGCCGGTGGCGGGCCGGCCGTCGGGATAGGTCAGGGGAGGGCAGCCATAGCGTGGGTGCAGGCGGCTGAAGGGTGGCACCAGGTCATCGGGATCGAAGTAGTTGTGGATGCCGATCCAACGGACCTCGCCCGTCCCATCGACGTGCTCCCAGCCCCAGGCGTTGCAGAACACCTGCGGCACCTCGGGGGCAGCCGGGAAGGGGAGCCACTGCCCCTGGGGGTCCCGTTTGACCTGGACGATGTAGGCGTGGGCGGTCCCGAAGCCCTCGATCCAGGTGAGGGCCTTCAGCCCGCGCTCATGGAGGCTCTCGGCGCGGCCGGGGAAAGAAACGTAGCGGATGCGCTGGGCGAGGATGCCCCAGGTCGGGTCGTCGGCGGCCCCGCAGAGGGAGCCCGTGGCGGCGAGTCGGGCGGCCAGGGCAGCGTCACCGGCCTGCACCAGGGTAGGGAAGTCGTCCCACCACGGGCGCGCGGCGTGGCCCGGGCGGGTTGCGTCCGCGGCCACGAGGGCGGACCAGGCCAGGCTGGCGAGCCAGGCGGCGAGCCAGCGGGTGATACTCCTGGCCACTGGGCGGGGCACCGTGTTCACCTCGCGGTCAGTAGCGGTCGACGGCCGCGCGCAGTTCTCGGAGCAGGCGTTCGAGGTGCTCCTGGGTGGTGTGCCGGCCAACGCTGACACGCAGGACACAGCGCGCCAGGCCGTCCGGGATACCCATGGCACGGAGTACGTGACTGGTCTTGCCCGACTCGGCGCTGCAGGCGCTGCCGGTGGCCACCAGGACGTCGTGTTCGGCCAGCATGCGCATGAGGACAGCCCCTTCGTAGCCGGGCAGGGCAAAGGTCAGGATCCAGGGCGATGCGCCGATCGGGGAGAGCAGGGGGACGGCGGGTCGGGTCCAGGTGCCGAGACGGTCACGGAGGAACTGGTTCAGCGCCGCCACCCGGGGGAACTCCGCGGCCCGTCCGGCGCAGACTAGCGACGTCGTTCGGGCGGTCTCGATGGCACCCACCACGTCCACGGTGCCTGAGCGCAGGGCGTCCTGCTGGCCGCCGCCATAGAGGACCGGTTCCAGGCGCACGCCGCGGCGCAGGACGAGGGCTGCCATGCCGGCCGGGCCGCCGATCTTGCGGGCCGACACCACCAGCATATCGATGGCAGCCTCCCGCCAGGGGATGGCGTGCTTGCCGAACGACTGGGCCGCGTCGACAGACAGCACTGCCTTCGGCGCATGGGTGCGCATCCACGAGCGGGCCGCCGGGAGGTCGGCGATGGCGCCGGTCTCGTTGTTGACGTGGGTGAGAGCGACCAGGACGGCCTCCCGGGCCAGGTCCGGCTCGACGCGGGCGAGATCCAGGGCCCCATCGGCCCGCAGGGGCACTTCGGCGTAGCGTCCCTGCTCGCGTCGGGCGTACTGGCGGCAGGGTTCGGCCAGGGCCGGGTGTGCCCCCGCGTCCACCAGGGCCAGAGCCCCGCGCGTGCGCCGCAGGACGCCGAGGGTCGCCAGGTTGTCCGCCTCGGTGCCGCCGCTGGTCCAGACGACACGGGCCTCCTCTCCAGCTATGTCCAGCGCCGCGAGGAGGTCCTGCTCGGCCCCGTGCAGGGCCCGTTTGGCGAGCTCACTGAAGCGGCTGGTGGCGTGGGGATTGGCGATGTACCGGCGACAGAGATCGGCGTGGCCCTCGGCAATCTCGGGCAGCAGGGGACAGGCCCCGGCGTAGTCGAGGTAGGTGAAGGCCGTTGTTGGGTCCTGTGTGGGCAAGGCCAAACCCCCGTGGGGCTGTTTGCGATGCTTGGCCCCGGACCGGCCTCTGCCGCGCCGTGTCGTGCCGCACCGCCTGCGGTCAAGGCGCGGCCGTGGCACGGACATCAAAACACTTCAACTCGCGCTGGTCACGCGCCAGCAGCAGTCCGTCCACCAGGGCCAGGGGAGCCCAGGCCTGACCGCCCTTGAGCACGGGGGCACTGGCCAGGAGCTTGAACTGGGCCGGGGACGGCTCGATGATGGCCAGGGCGCCGCTCTGGCCGTTGACCGCGAAGATCAGACCATCGGCCAGCAGCATGGACCCCCGCTCGAAGTTGGGGTCGTTGCCCGTCCGCCACTTGAGCTTGCCATCGAGGTCGAGGCAGACGAAGCCGTCGCGGGCCTTGTTGCCGTTGCTGTTGGCGTAGAGGTGGCCCTCGAAGAGCAGAGGCTGGTGGATCTGCGACATGCAGTCCTGCGTCCTGAAGAGCTCCTGGGCGGAGAAGGTGCCGTTGGCGGCGCGAACGCGGAGCATGACCGACCCGGCCCCGTACTCGCCACTGATGAAGAGCCGGCCGTCGCCGATGACCACGGGCGAGGTGATGGGGATATTGCACTGCCAGCCGGTGTACTGCCAGAGCAGCCGGCCATCGTCGGCAGCGAGGCCCGAGACGGTCCCCTTGGCCGAGATCTGCACCACCTGGTCGACGTCGCCCAGGCGCGCCAGCGCCGGCGAGCAGTAGCTCAGGGGGCCCAGCCCGGGCGACTTCCAGGCCACCTCGCCCGAGTCCGCCTTGAAGGCCACCACCCCGGCCGCGTTGCCCTGGGGGGCCACGATGACCAGGTCCCGGTAGAGCAGCGGCGATTGGGCGACGGCCCAGTTCGGCAGCGAGCCGCCGAAGTCCTGCAGGAGGTGCTTGCTCCAGACCGCGGTATGGCGGGTCCGGTCGACGCAGTTGAAATGGCCCAGGGGACCGACCACGTAGACGGTCTTTTCGGTGAGCGTCGGCGTCGTGCGGCTGCCCTCGATGCTGTACTTACCGGGGGCATCGTAGGAGAAGGCCCAGAGCTCCTTACCGTCCTTCAGGTCGAGGCAGCGCAGGACATCCTTCTGGCCCCCTTCGCGGTCGAGGATGAACACCTGGCCACCCATGACCGACGGTCCGGCGAAGCCAGCCCCCAACGGCACGCTCCAGAGGCGTTTCGGTCCTTCCGTTGGCCAGCTCCGGGCCAGGCCCTTCTCCGGGGAAACCGCATTGCGCTGGGGTCCGAGGAACTGCGGCCAGTCGCCGGCCCGCAAGCTCAGGCAGGCCAGGGCCAGAACACCAAGACCACTCCGCAGACGACCGTGGTTCGTACGCAGCATGGATGAGCTACTCCTGGTGGCGGGTGGATCACCACCACGCCGGTTGCCTGCCTCAGACACGACTGGAGGCAGCAGGTTGCGGCCGTCAGTCGGCCAATTCGCCCAGGAGCATGAGCCAGCCGGCGTACCAGCACCGGCCGTCGTACTTGCCCGCAAAGGCGGCGGCGTCCAGCGCGAGGTCCTTGGCATTCGCCTCGGCGCGCTGGTTGAGGAGGGCGCGCTTGTCGGGCGCCTCCGGAGCGATCTCGAGGCGCACCGTGTGGACCTCCTCCGCCAGGCCCTCGGCGATGGATAGGGTCTGCAGCCGGTAGTAGGTGCAGTAGGCGTCGAAGCGGGGACGGACGCCGAGGTCCTTGCCGTCGACCGTGACCTTGACGACCCCGCACGCGGGCCCGACCAGGTCGTAGACACGGGCCAGGGTCCCTCTGAAGCGGAAACTGACCGTGGCGCCGGGGGCGTCGGCGCGCCACATCTCAGGCAGGCGGTCGGCGAAGGCCTTGGCGTTGCCGTCCGTGGCGGGATCTGCCTTGCGCCACTCGGGGCTGAGGGTTGCCGTGCCGAAAGGCACCATGCGGGCGGACTCCCAGTTGTCGGCCCGCAGGGGCGTTCCCAGCGTGTGGGGCCCGGCGGCGCCGGTCACCAGGATCTCCTTCATGCCGCGGGTCACGGCCTCCAGGTAGAGCTCGTGACCCGTGTCCGGGTGGGGATGGACCCCGTCCTGGCTGAAGATGCAGAGGCCCGCCGCCATGGCTTCCCGGCGCTGGGCCTCGCCGCGGCCCTCCTTGTCGCTGAAAAGCACCTTGCCTTCCTTCTCCATGCGGGCCACGCCGAGGCCCATGTGGATGCTGGGGATGCCGTAGGGGTCGGCCACTTCCTCCATGACGCTGGCGGCACGGGGGAACTTGCCGCCTTGGAGGTCGCCCAGCATGCCCTGCGTCAGGGTATAGACGAAGCAGATATCGATGGCCGGGTTGTGGCGCCAGGTCTGTCGGACGATGCCCTCCATGCTGCGCAGGATGCGTTCGGGCTCGGCACCGCTGTCGTTCACCGCGAACTCCACGAACAGGAGGTCGGGCTCGAGGCGCAGGACGTCCTGGCGCAGGCGGAACACACCCAGGTCGGAGCCTGTCCCGCCGATGGCGGCGTTGATCTCGGTGATCTGGGCCGCCGGGAACTGCCCCTTGAACCAGGCCAGGGTCTTCGGGCGCCAGCCCGGCTGGGCGGTGATGCTGCCGCCCAGGTAGGCGATGCGCACGGCCCCGTCCGCCTTCAGCTTGGCGGTCAGGTTCGGCAGACCGCCCCGTACGCTGTACTCCACCGCGTCGCGCAGTGGATAGGGTTGTGGCTGGGCAAGGCAGACCCCGGCGGCGGCACACAGGACTGCCGCCACTCCGGCACTGGACCCGGTCATCATGTCGTGCTCCTTCGCTGCAGAGCAGCTTGCGGCCGCGACCCAACGTAGCGCGTGGCGGTGGCCACCATTCCACGCTCTGCCCCAGGCGCCCCACGGATGGGTCCTCAGGCGGCTTGACTCGGCGGGCCCGGCGCCGTTATTATGTATACGCTGCGGCGATTTGCCATCCCGACGGGCGATCCTGGCCGCAGGAGACCGGAGCCGCAAGCGCAGCTTACAGGGAGCGTCATGGCCCACGCGTCAGCACTCCGTCCCGTCGCCTGGCCCGGGCCCTGGGGCACGGCGACGTCCCGCTGTTTCACGCTCACCGAGTTCCGGGTGGTCGTCGCCATCGTCGCCCGCAACACCAACCGCGGCTGGCTGTAACCATGTCTGACGGCGCCCCAGCAACCGCTCCGAGCCACCGTTACCGCTGGGGTCGGCTGTTCGTGCGGTCCGCCACGATTCTGGCCATGGTGGTGGCGGCGCTGGGGCTCATGGGTGCGGCGCTGCAACTGGTCTTATTGCGTCGTGCCATGGAGGCGGCGCGTCACCGTTCCTCGGTCGAGCTTCAGGGCGACGTTGAGGCGTTGGCGGCCGGTTGTCGCCGGACCGCCGAAGCCATGGCGTCGCTGGCTGGGACGGTCGCCCTACCGTCAGCCCCCCCGGCCCGAGCCTTCCCCGCCGCCATCCGCAGCCTGCGGGACCTGGAGGCGGCCCGCGCGGCCCTGGGAGCTCATGAGCGCTACGTGGCCGACCTCAAGGCCACCCTGTTGGGCGGCTTCCCCGACGCCGTGGACTGGCTGGTTGCGAGCCTGACGCGCAAAGCCGACAAGATCCGCCTGCAGATCCAGGTCGAGCACAGCGACGAGGCCGCTGGGCTGCAGGCCCGCATCGAGGCCCTGCGGCGCCAGATCGAGGACGGTGGCGGCGGTCTCTACCTCCCCATGGACCAGGCCGACCACCAACGCCGGCTCGACGTGCTGGACCAGGCTGTCAGCTTCATGGAGTACCTCACGACCCTTGGCGGCGGCGACGCTGTCAATGAGCGCATCGCCGCTGCCCGCCAGACGCTGGAGCGCCTGCGCGCCGGCCTGCCGGAACCGAGTTCCGAAGGGCAGCGGCTACGGCTGGTGCAGGACCTGGCCGGCGTGCGCCGGACCCTGGCGGAACTGGTCAAGGAGGGCCACAAGCTGCAGGGCGAGGAGCTGGCCGAACGGCTCCGCGTGCTCTGCCTGGAGGTCGTCTCGGCCGCGGAGTCGTCCTGGGCGGTGGATGCTGATCTGAAACGGCTGCGCGAGCGGCTCGAGGTCGAGGCCGAGGCCCTGACTGCCGTGGAGCATGAACGCGGCGGCCTTCTGCGGCGGGGCCTGCTGCGTGCTGGCGGCACTCTCCTTGCCGCGGCCGTGACCTCGGTGCTGCTCATGCTGGTGGCCGACGTGCTCAGCGCCCTCTTCGACACCGCCGAGGCACTGGCTCAGCCCGTGAGCGAGGCGCGAACCGGCCCGCCTCCGCCAGGCGTTGCCGCCCGAGTCACGCCTGCGGCCCCGGGCCAGGCGACCCCGACGGGAGGCAAGCGCCGGCGTCGCTACCTCGACTAGAAGAGCGTCGGGTTACGCTCATCCTGGAGCCGGCGCTGAAGCTCGGCCGTCAGGGACTGGAAGCCGAACCCACGGGCCATGCTCAGCAGTGCCTGCCAATCCGGCCGGCGCCGCTGCAGTCCCTCGATCCCGCTCCATGACGACGGCAGGTCCGTGCGCAGCGCCACCAGCCGCCGGTTGCGCCGTAGGGTCTCCGCCGCACTCGTGAGGGCCTCCCGGAGAGCGGGCCGTTCCACCTCAGACAGGTGCTCCTGGATGCCGGCGATGCTGCCGAAGCGGTCCAGGAGACTGGCGGCGGTCTTGGCGCCGACGCCGGGGACGCCGGGGATGTTGTCGACGCTGTCGCCCACCAGCGCCAGGTAATCGCCCAACTGCTCGGGGGCGACGCCGAACTTCTCGGTGACCGCCTCTGGTCCCAGGCGCGTCAGGGCGCCCTTGGGGCCGGGCTGCACCAGGCTCACTCCCGGCCGGACCAACTGGCCCAGGTCCTTGTCGTGGGAGACGATGGCCACCTCCAGTCCCGGGCAGGCGGTGACCACCGCCGCGATCAGGTCATCGGCCTCGGATCCCTCTTCCTCCAGCAGGGGCCAGCCCAGGGCCGCCACCCAGGCGCGGATGGGGGCGACCTGACAGCGGAGGTCGTCCGGCATCGGGGGACGGGTCCCCTTGTACTCCGGCAGGAGTTCCAGACGGTGCTTCGGCTTGCCCTTGTCCAGAACCAGGGCCCCAAACCGGTGCGGCAGAGCCTGCTCCAGGTTCAGCATGAACCGGGCCATCCCATAGAGAGCGTTGGTGGGCTGGCCGGCGGGCGAGGTCAGCCCGCGGATGGCGAAGAAGCAACGGTAAATCTGGGCATAGCCGTCCACCAGAACGAGCCGCTCAGGGGACGATGGCATGGGACTGGCCGCATTCACAGGGAACGCCCCCCAGGTATCCAGGTGCCCCCGGCGGCCGGGGGGCCGCGAGGAGCCAGGCACAAGCCCAAAAACTCACTGCCCCCAGAGCGATGGGGGCAGTGAGCGCTGAAGCACAAGGTGCGGAGTTCGGGCCGAACTACTTCATGGGAAGGATCTTGTACATGCCCACGCCGCAGGTCCCGCAGACGCCCTTCATGGCCGAGCGACCGTTCTTCATGGTCACCTTCTTGGCGTTGGCCATGGGCTTCTTCGCCTTGCACTTCACGCAGTACGCAATGTCCGCCATGTCCTGCCTCTCCTTGGTTGGGGATGGACTTTACCGGGTCCCATTGAACCCTATATTGAGGGTTTCCGGGAGCTCGGCCCGAGTGGGAACCACTTCCCGAGGCTCTCGAACGATATCCAAGATACACCACAGTGTGAGGCGAATGCAAATGTCCCCTACGGAAAAAAACGGTGGCGGCGTGCCTGCGTTGTGCCTGGACGATGTCCTGCGTCGCGCGCGCGCTGTGATCGATACGGAAATGGAGGGGTTGCGCGTGCTTCGAGACGGGCTTGGCGAGCCCTTTGCGGAGCTGGTTCAGCGTTGCCTGGCCGTGCTGGAGCACGGCGGCAAGCTAGTGCTCTGCGGCATCGGCAAGAGCGGGCACATCGGCCAGAAGCTCGCCGCGACGCTGGCCAGTACCGGTTCGCGCTCGGTTTTCATGCATCCGGTGGAGGCCGTGCATGGCGACCTCGGCATGCTGGCGGCAGAGGACATGCTTCTGGCGGTCAGCTACAGCGGCGAGACCGACGAACTGCTGGCGGTGCTTCCTTCGGCCAAGCGCATGGGGGTGCCGGTAGCGGCCATCACCGGTGACCCCCGGAGCCGGCTGGCTCAGTGGTCGGACCTGGTGGTGCCGATGGCGGTCCCACGGGAAGCGTGTCCGTTCAACCTGGCCCCGACCACGACCACCACCGCCCTGCTGGCCCTGGGCGACGCGCTGGCCATCGTCCTGCTGGAGTGCCGACGCTTCGGCCGTGACGACTACGCCCGCCTGCACCCCGCGGGAGCCATCGGCCGCAGCATCACCCTGCGGGTCACCGACATCATGCGCACCGGCGAGCGCTTCGCCGCGGTGGGGCCCGAGACGCCGGTGAGGGACGCTCTGCTGGCGATGACTCAGGCCCGGTGTGGCGCCGTGGCGGTGGTGGGCTCGGGCCGGGTTCTGCAGGGGATCTTCACCGATGGCGACTTCCGCCGTCACGTGACCCGGGACGCGGCGGTGCTGGACGCGCCCATCCGTTCCGTGATGACGGCTCGGCCCATCGTCATCCGCGATGACGCCATGGCCATCGAGCTGGTGCGGCTCCTGGAGGAGCGCAAGATCGACGACGTGCTGGTGGTGGACCGGGCCGGCTGCGCCGTGGGGTTGGTGGATATCCAGGACCTGCCGCGCTTCAAGGTCATGTGAGGTCAGCGCCACGGCCGGAGTGCGGGGGCTTGTGCGGCCCTGAGCCAGCCAAAGGGCCTGGTTCTCAAGCTCCGGGTCGGTGGTCGCCGCCGCGGCCAACCGTGGGGTCTGGCTGGGGCCATTCAGCCCGCCAGGAACCGTCGCAGTGCGCCCCGGGCGATGAAGCCGGGCCGGTAGACGTGCCAGCGCTTCACCTCCTGGCCGTTCTCCAGGAAGATGACCACCGGGACCGGGCCGATGTCCAGAGCATCCCGCACCTCCGGGTTGCTGTCGATGTCGAGGGTGTAGACCACCGCCTGGGGGCCGAGGTCAGGCAGGACCGCCTCGGCCGACCGCAGGGTGGCGCGGCAGAAGTCGCAGCGCGGCGAGTGGTAGATGAGGACACGGCGGCCTGGCCGGGGCGCCATGACGGCACTGACGGCCGCCATGCCGACCAGTTCCTCCATGCGACCGGACCCTGCCGGCGCCGGATACCGGGTTCCGACGCATGACACGGCGAGCAGAAGCGCCGCTCCCAGCAGGCTTCCCGTGAGTGATACCCGTCGCGAGACCATCGGCGGTTCTCCTTGAGGGGTTACGCAAGGAACACACATGTTCCGGCGGAACTGCTCTAATGTGCCTCCTGGGTGTGAGGTCTGCAATACCATGGCCGGGCCCAAGCCGCCGCCGGGACCGTTTGGGTGGGGCCGCAACCGGGGGGCAGGGCACCCGCAGCGCCTCACCCGCGAGGGCTGTGCGGACCATGCCGCGGCAGGGGCAAATGGCCCATTTTCCGCTGCCTCCGACCCAGATCGCTTGACGTGGTGCCAAAGCGGTGTATTGTAAAGAGCACGGTCTCAGGAAACCCAGGCCACCTCGGCAGTCAGGATCGACTGCGGTGTCGCGGTAGGTGCCGCGGCGGCGGACGGGGGACCGGGTGACGAGTCCGTGTGCCCGTGAGCAAGGCGATAGTCCCCATCGGCCCGGGCGCTCAGCAGGGGTGTGCACAGGGTAACGTGGAAAGGCAGTCAGTGCACCGTCTGGTCTGACGACCTGTGAGCGGTCGTGGGAATGCGGGCGGGCGGGCGGCAAGGGAGTGAATCCATGGCGAAGCGTTTGTATGTCGGGAACCTGCCTTACAGCGTGCGTGACGAGACTCTGCAGGAGCTTTTCTCGCAGTTCGGGGCTGTGCGGTCGGCTCAGGTGATCATGGACCGTGAGAGCGGCCGGTCCAAGGGCTTCGGGTTCGTCGAGATGGACAACGACGCCGAGGCCCAGGCTGCCATCGACGGCCTGAACGGCAAGCCGCACGACGGCCGTCCCCTGACGGTCAACGAGGCGCGTCCGCGCGAGGACCGTGGTGGCCGCGGCGGCGGTTTCGGCGGCGGCGGCGGCGGTGGTGGGCGTCGCTTCTGATCTGCGTCTGACCGCGGGATAGGCCGCCAAGCCAGGGCCTCTGCCCGCAGTTCGGATCAACAGCAAGGAGGAACTGATCGCAGTTCCTCCTTGCTGTTTTGTGCCCCGGGCCGGCCCCATGGCAGCCCCTGCCGCCAGCGGTTATGTTACCCGCCTTGGTCCTGGTGAGTTCCCGCGCCTTCCTCTCGGCGGCCACAACGCGAAGCGAGTGCCATGGAACCGATCATTTTGCGCGGTTCGCGTGCCCTCTCCGACTTCCGGACGGCAGCGCTTCTGGGACGGGCTTCGCGCCTGAGCCCGGCATTTCCCCTGGGCCGGCTGGAGGCCACCTGGGTCTATCTGCTGGATACGGTCCGCTCTCTGGACGCGGAGACCTGGGAGAAGTCGTTGGCCCTGCTGGGGGCGTCCGGCCCGCACGACGACGGTGAGGAGGGGTTCTACGTCACGCCCCGCAAGGGCACCATCTCGCCGTGGTCCAGCAAGGCTACCGACATCTTCCGCAACTGCGGTCTGGAGGCGGTCCGCCGGGCCGAGCGCGGCATCTGGTTTGCCCTCTGGGACCGGCGTGGCGAGAGGCTCTCCCTCGAGGCGGCGAGGGTCCTGCTGCCCCTCCTGCACGATCGCATGACCCAGGGCGTGTATCGCGACGTCCGGGATCTGTTTGTGCACCGGGCGCCGGCGCCGCTGAGCGAGATCGACGTGCGGGCGCGCGGGTGCGAGGCACTGGCGCGGGCCAACGTCGAGATGGGGTTGGCGCTCAGCGACGACGAGATCGCGTACCTGTACGACAGCTATCGCGCCATGGGCCGTAACCCCACCGACGTCGAGCTGGTCATGTTTGGCCAGGTCAACAGCGAGCACTGCCGGCACAAGATCTTCAAGGCCTCCTGGGTCGTCGATGGTGAGGTCTGGCCCGAGTCGCTCTTCGACATGATCCGCCACACCCACCGCGAGCATCCCGAAGGCACCCTCAGCGCCTACCGGGACAACTCCGCCGTGGTCGAGGGCTTCCCAGGCCAGTGGTTTGAGGTCCGTCCCGTGGGCACCCATGCCTACCGCTACTCGCCGGCACAGATCGACGTGATGATCAAGGTCGAGACGCACAACCACCCCACCGCCATCAGCCCGTTCGCCGGTGCCGCCACCGGTGTCGGCGGCGAGATCCGCGACGAGGGGGCTACCGGCACTGGCGGTCGCAGCAAGGCCGGGCTCTGCGGTTTCATGGTTTCGAACCTCAACCTGCCTGACTTCGCCATGCCCTGGGAACAGCACGTCGCCGAGGCCCCCACGCGGCTGGCCACGCCCCTGGAGATCATGACCGAGGGTCCCATCGGTGGCGCCGGCTTCGGCAATGAGTACGGCCGGCCGCAGCTCTGCGGCTTCTTCAAGACCTACGAGGAGGTCCACAACGGTCGGTACTGGGGCTACCACAAGCCCATCATGCTGGCTGGCGGCATGGGGAACATCAGGCGGGAACACACGCAGAAGCGCTCCATCCCTGTTGGGGCCTCTGTCATCCAACTCGGTGGACCGGCCATGCGCATCGGGCTCGGGGGCGGCGCCGCCTCCTCCATGGCCACCGGCAGCAACGCCGAGGACCTCGACTTCAACTCCGTCCAGCGCGACAACGCCGAGATGCAGCGGCGCTGTCAGGAGGTCATCAGCGCCTGCATCGCCATGGGCGAGCGGAACCCGATCCTGAGCATCCACGACATCGGCGCCGGTGGCCTCTCCAACGGCTGTCCGGAGCTGGTCGAGGAGGTCGGCGCGCGGTTCGATCTGCGCCGGGTGCCCAACGAAGAGCCCTCCATGAGTCCCATGGAGATCTGGTGCTGCGAGGCCCAGGAGCGCTATGTGCTCGCCGTCGCCCACGACGACCTGGAGTCGTTCCTGGACCTGTGCCGCCGCGAACGCTGTCGCGTGGCGGTCATCGGCCAGACGACCGGCGACCGGCGGCTCGTGGTCTGCGATGAGCACTTTGGCAATACCCCCATCGACCTCGACCTCCATGTCCTCCTGGGCAAGCCGCCGCGCCTGGTGCGTGACGTTCGGCGCCGGCGCGAGACCCCTGCGCCTCTGGACCTGGCCGGCGTCGATATCCGCGCCGCGGCCCGCCGCGTCCTGCAACTGCCCGCCGTAGCCAGCAAAACCTTCCTCATCACCATCGCCGACCGCAGCATCACCGGCATGGTGGCCCGTGACCAGATGGTCGGCCCCTACCAGACCCCGATCTCGGACGTCGCGGTAACCGCCTCTGGGTACACTGGTTACACAGGCGAAGCCATGGCCGTCGGCGAACGGACGCGAACGGCAGTGGTGAACGCTCCCGCGTCCGGGCGCATGGCGGTGGCCGAGGCCCTTCTGAACGTGGTGGCGGCAGACATTGGCCCCATCGGCAACGTCAAGCTTTCGGCCAACTGGATGGCTGCCTGCGCTGAGGACGGTGAGGACGCCAACCTCTTCGACACGGTCCGGAGCGTGGGTCTCGACGTCTGCCCGCGCCTGGGCGTCTGCATTCCGGTTGGCAAGGACTCGCTTTCCATGCGTACCCTGTGGACCGACCGTCACGGGCAATCGCATCGCCAGGTCGCACCCCTCAGCCTCTGCGTGAGCGCCTTCGCGCCTGTGCGGGACGTGCGCAGGACGGTCACCGCCGACCTCAAACGGGTCACCGCCTCGTCCCTGCTGCTGGTGGACCTCGGCCATGGCCGCCACCGCCTCGGCGGCGCGTCGGCCCTGGCGCAGGTCTATAACCAGGTCGGTCCGGAGGCCCCCGATCTGGACTCGCCGGAGGAGCTGCGGGCCTGCTTCGGGGTGATGCAGGGTCTGGTTGCGCGCGGCCTGCTCCTGGCCTGCCACGACCGTTCGGACGGTGGCCTGTTCACGACGCTCTGCGAGATGGCCTTCGGCGCCCGGACCGGGGTCTGCTGCGACCTCTCTGCCTTGGCCGGTGAGGACCTGGCCCTGCTGTTCGCCGAGGAACTGGGGCTGGTCCTCCAGGTGGCTGACGCGCACCGGGCCGCCGTGGAATCGGCCTTCGCTGCCGCGGGCCTTGCCACGGTGGTTCACCCCGTCGGGCGCCTGGCTGCGGATGGCCGGGTCACGCTCATCCGTCAGGGGCGGACCCTCTTCGCCGAGGGGGTGTCCGTGCTGCACCAGTGGTGGTCCGAACTCACCTTCCGCATGCAGGCCATGCGGGACAACCCCGAGTGTGCGCGCCAGGAGTTCGACGCCCTCGCGGACGAGTCGGACCCCGGCATGAGCTTCCGCCTCAGCTTCGATCCGGCCAAGCCCTTCAGCGTGGCGACGGGCGTCCGTCCGCGCATGGCCATCCTGCGCGAACAGGGCATCAACGGGCAGGTCGAGATGGGGGCCGCGTTTGACCGGGCCGGTTTCGAGAGCATCGACGTGCACATGACCGACCTGCTCTCGGGCCGGACGGACCTGGCCCAGTTCGCCGGGCTGGTGGCCTGCGGCGGCTTCTCCTACGGCGACGTCCTCGGGGCCGGTGCCGGCTGGGCCAAAGGCATTCTCTACAACCCGCGCCTGCGGGCGATGTTCGCCACCTTCTTTGCCCGGCCGGACACCTTCACACTGGGCGTCTGCAATGGTTGCCAGATGGTCTCCCAGCTCAAGGAGATCATCCCCGGCGCCGCCCACTGGCCGGCGTTCACGCGGAACCGCTGCGAGCAGTTCGAAGCACGCTACGTGACCGTTGAGGTCCTGCCGTCCCCCTCGGTCCTCCTCCGCAGTATGGAGGGCAGCCGCATCGGCATCCCCGTGGCCCACGGTGAGGGGTTCGCCAACTTCGCCGTCACCGGCTCCCTGGAGGCATCCATCCAAGGCGGCCTGGTAGCGGTCCGCTTCGTTGACCACCGCGGGGCCGCCACGGAGCGTTACCCCCTGAACCCCAATGGCTCTCCGCAGGGCATCACGGGCCTGACCAGCAGCGATGGACGGGCCACCATCATGATGCCCCACCCCGAACGGGCCTTCCGCCGGCTCCAGCTCTCCTACGCCCCGCCGGAGTGGGAGTGCGAGGAGGGCCCCTGGCTGCGCCTGTTCCAGAACGCGCGCGTCTTTGTGGGCTGATGGCCACCGCCCCGGGTGATGGGGGACCCGGTCTCCACCCCGCGTCCCTGGAGCGCGGCATCTCCGGATGCCGCTGCCGGGTTGCGGAGGACCCGGTCTCCACCCCGGCGGATGCGCACCGCGTCCTACGGCCTGAACACCAGGTACCCGCGCCCCGGCACGAGATCGTCCGTGGCGGGCTCCCAGCCATCCCGGCCCCAGCCCCAGACGGTGATGCGAGTGCCGCCAGGCAGGTCCCCTACCACCGTGCGTCGCGGCACCCCGCAGGCCGTCCAGCCCGCTCTGGTCGGGGGAACGGATCGGTCCGTCTCGTAGCCGCGGAGCACGAGGGTTCTGGCCGCCGGTGCCCAGGCCCAATAGGCCACCAGGGGCGCCACGGTCGTGACCCGGGCCTGCGTGCCCGCCGCCACGGCGCAGCCGCGCAGCCCAAGCCCATTCAGGCCCGCCGGCAGGACGCCTTCCGGGAACTCCAGCGGCCACGACACGAGATTCCATCCGGCCCGTAGCGATAGCCCGAACTCACTCTCGCTCCGCGCCCACCACAGGCACGAGCCGGCGGTCGCCACGATCCCCTCCGGGAGCGTCAGCCATCCCCGCAGGACCACGGGTTCCGCCTCAGGGCGCGACGGTCGTACCTCGAGGGTCACCGCCTCGCCTCGCAGGGCCTGCTCGTCAAGCACCCAGGACATGGCCCGTCCGTCGCGGCGAGGACCACCCCGGAGCGCGCGGCCGGTGCTGTCTCTGGCGGCGTCGTCCGCCAGGGCCCAGCCTGCCGGCAGGACCTCGGTGAGCACGGCGGCGGTCCCCGGCGCCAGCCCGGCGGCACCGGCGAGCTCGACGCAGAGCGTCTCCCGGCCCCCGGGGAGGTAGCGCGAGGACCCCATGGCGCGTCGGGCCGAGACGACGCCCACAAGGACAGGTCCAGGCAACCCCGGCGTCGACTCGGCGCCGTCCTGCTGCCAGCGCCCCACGGCGGCCAGCCAGTCGTCCGCCGTCGCGCAGCCGTTCTGGACCTGGCCGCGGAAGGCGAGCAACTCGGTGGTGTCCACACCGCCCAGGCCGTCCGTGTCGGGCGAAGGCGCGCGCACGGTCAGCGGCAGGGCTGCCGTGCAGACGTTGCCGGCCGCGTCCGTCACGACCACCGTGACCTCGGCCGGGGATCCCGCCCCGGCTATCCCTGTGAGCCGGCCGTCCGGTGAAAGCAGGAGCCAGTCGGGGAGCGCTGGGGCCTGCCCTTCGGCGCCGGGGTCAGGTCCAGGCAGGGAGAAGGCGAAAGGCGGCCAGCTTCCCGCGGCGGTGATCGCCGTCTCATAGGGGGTGCAGGCGAGCCCGTCCGGGAGGGCGTCCATGGCCACATACACCGGGCTCTCTACCCGGAGCTCGAAGGCGGCTTGGGCCGTCGCCTGCGGGTCACCGCGGTCCTCGACCCACAGCGCGATCGGCCAGGTGCCGAAGGTGGAGGGCGTGCCCAGGATCGCCCCCGTGTCGAGGAGTGCGAGGCCATCCGGCAGGCTCGACTCGGTCGTCCAGCGGTAGCCCTGGCCCGTGCCGCCCCGGGCCGCCAGTACGGCTTCGTAGGGCTCGCCTCGCCGGCCTGTGGGGAGGTCTGTCGTGAGTACCGTCAGCGGCTCTCGGGCGGGCAGAATGGTGACCATCGCCTGGTAGGGGATGGCAGTTGCCGCGTAGGCCGTGAGCGTCATGGTTACTGCCTCATCCAGCCTGGGGACGGGGACGCTGGCCAGCCCCTTGTCGTCCGTGGTCGCCAGCCACTGCGTCCCAGGCCCGGAGAGGCACACCAGGATGTTACCCAGGCCGTCGCCGCTGCCGGCCGCGTTGACCTGCACCAGATACAGCGTGCCACTGGCCGTCGTCGGGGCGTGGCGGACGTCCAGGGCCACCGGCGTGCGTGTCCGGACTCCCAGCGTCGGGTCACCGAACAGGTGCGTCTGCTCGGCGATCTTGCGTGCGGCGGCGTCACCCTCGACGGGGGTCGCCAGACAGAAGTCCACTGCCCGTTGGACCGCTCCGAAGATGACCTCGCCCGCCGTGGTCCGGGCCGGTCCGCCGGCGAAGGCCATGTTGCCCGCCGCGAACGAGGACCGCTGCGCCAGATAGGCCGCGAAGCTCTGCAGCATGACCACGGGCGGGTCCCAGTCCATCGCCGAGGTGGCCCCGACGGCGGCCACGGCGCCGGTGGGGGCCGTCGCCGTGCCGCCTCTGAGGAGGCTCTCGCACAGGCAGTCCGAGCTCAGGGTGAAGTTGCCGGTGTGGCACGCCGCACTCAGTACGAAGGGCAGCGAGGGTCCGTACCGCAGGAGCAGGTTCACGTCAGCTCCGGCGAACCCCGTCGTGCGCCAGCTCTGCTGCAGGCCATGGCCGAGGTACAGGACCAGTCCGCGCCCGGCGTTCCATCCCAGGGCCAGATCGGCCTTGGTGGGGCCCCGGGTGCCGGTGTCATACAGCGGCTCACAGAGCCCGTAGCCGCCCAGCATCAGCGTCTGGCGGGCGGCGTCCATCGCCTGCCAGTCCAGTAGGCCGAGGTCCCCCTGGTTCTCGTTCGAGGCGATGCAGGTCGCGGTGGGGCACCAGGCCCCGGCGCTGGCCGTCGGCCACTGCCAGCGCTCATACATCTCGGCGCGGGCGAGCTGCAGAGCCATGTCCGCCGCCGAGGTCGCCGTGATGCGCCCGATGGCCAGATCGTGGTAGCGGTCACCGCTGCCATCGAGCATGGCGTAGACCGTGTCCGAGGGCGGGGCGTTGCTCTGCCCCGGCGGGATGGCGACCTCATCGCCAAGGAGCAGGACGTTGGCGCGGCCCACGGCCTCCGCGAACCTGCGGACCTGGTCGCGCACGGTCGCGACGCCAGGCTGCGGCGACAGCGTGCGCAGGGTCACTGCCACCCCGCGCTGGTGCTTCCAGGAGAGGAACGACGCCAGCGCCGGCGCGTTCGCCAGGGCCTCGGAAGCCAGCACCAGCAGGGCTTCCCCGGGCCCACTCTCCGAGGCGGCCTTCGGCGCCGGCCCGACCTGGTCAGGCCAGCGTTCCACCGCGGTCGCCAGGGCCTCTGCCGGCAACCGGCGGAGAGCCGCATCCTCAACGGCGCCACGCACGCGCACGCTCAGGGCGCGGGCGACGGCTAGGGTCCCGGCCACCGCATCGTAGCGGAACGGGCAGAGGATCACCCCGACGCCTCTCAGCCCGTGGAGACGGTAGACGGGGGTTAGCCAGGCAGGGCTCTGCGGGAAGGGCCTGCCCTGGCTCACACCGTCGCCCGCGTGCGAAGCGCCCGGCCCTCCATCAGACCTGGAGACGAAGCCGGGGGAACGCCCCAGCGCCGGGCAGCGCATCACCTCCCACTCGCAGGCGGCGACCTCCAGGCTGGTTTCGGAGTCGTCGGCCAGCAGCACGTCCCGACGGAGAAAGGGCAGCGCAGGTTCCCCCCGAACCGCCAACGCCAGGGCCCCTTCCACCGTGACCCGCCACGCGCCGTCGCCGAGAGAGCTCAGCGCCGGCGCGAGGCCTGTCACCGTGACCTCCACCACCCCCGGGGTCGGTCGACCCATGCGGACAGCGGGGCCCGCGGTTGCCGCGGCCTGATCCTGGGCGTCAGCGGCCGGCGTCCCACGTCCGGGGCTCGCCGCAGCCAGCCGTTCCTCCGCGTCCGGGGCAGCCGCCGGCGACCCCCTGGCGGGCGGGGCCGCATGGCGCGGGTCCGGGCCATCGTGCGCCGCGGGCCGTCCCGGCCCGGCCCTGGGCGACGCGGTCTCCGTCCCTGTAGGGAACCGGGCACGCCGCCAACAGACCCAGCCGAGGACGAGGCCAGCGGCGGCCAGGCCGACCAGGAGCTTCTGGCCAAGGCCGCGCCTTCCGCGCTTCGGCTGGTTCCCGATCTCATCCATGGACGTGTCCGCGCGGCTCACATATGCACAGCGCCGCCACCGGGCAGGTCCCGCCAGCGTGGGAGGCCCGCTTCCGCCATCGCCCAGCCCCCTGGGCTACGGCGATGGCGGGAGCGGGCCGGCCATCGCGGCGACTCGCCGCTACGCACGGCGGGGCCCCACGACACCCCTACACCGGCCCGAAACGTGGTCCCCAGGCGGCGGCGAGGTCACGGCCCTTGGCGATGAGGCGGGCCTGGCGCTCCCCTTCCAGGGGCTTGTGACTTCGCACGGCGTCGAGTGTCAGGCGCAACTCCGTGAGGGACTTCATCCCGATGACAACCCCAGCAAGCGCGCCCGCGGCCATGGCCGCCCCCGCTGTCTGCAGAAGATCGCGTCGTCCGATTCCGGGTCATGGAATCCTCGCCGCGCCTCGCGGAACGACTCGGGGCCGGACCCCGCGGTCGAGCGCGACGTCCGGCCCCGCGGGCCAGGCCACGGCGCAGAGCGGTCGTGGCGGGATGCTCTGCCTACTGCTTGGGCTCTGCCTTGGCGGCCTTCTCGGCCTGCTTCTCGGCCTTGCGTTCGGCCTTGGCGCCGGTGTTCTGCATGGCCTTTCCGCCGGCGGCCTTGCCCCACGCCGCGCGAGCCTTCTCCATGGAAGCGTCCTGCTCAGCGTAGAGCGCCTCCAGTTCCGGCCTGGCCTGGACGAAGATCTGGCGACGCTGCTTCTCCAGGTCCTGCAGTTTCGTGGCGATGGTCGGGTCGTTCTTGCGCGCGTCGCGCTCGAGGGTACTGATCTTCTTGGCGACTTCGACCATCTTCTGGTGCACATCGTCAGTCGGTGCCGCGACCGGCGTGGCGGCCGGTTGGCCCCCGGCCTTGGCCCCTGGCGTCGCGGCAGGTTGCGCCGCGGGTTGCTCTTGGGCCCAGAGCGACCCCAGGACCACCGCGGCTGCGATCAGGACGACCATCGAACTCCACTTCATCGAATGTCTCCTTGGTCCGACACGGCGCTTCGTCGGCGCTGGTTCACGGCTCTCCGGGGCAGGCCATCCACTGGGCGTAGGGACGCCCGTCAAGGCCCTCACCGGCCCCGGTTCAGCCCATCAGCATAGCCGGTCTGCGACCACCTGCAAGCCATTGCGGGCGGGCCAGCCGTGGGGGCCCGCAGGCCGCTCCGTGGCGCTGGCCGGCCCTCGCCCCGGGGCCATGGGTAGAGACAGGCGCTCAACGGCACTACAGTGATGCCAGCCGGCAGGGCGCTGCAGCCCATTCTGCGCCTGTCCGGGCGGCGGACGTGGGGTCCCTTGCGAGAGGAACTGACGATGTTGCAGCAAACGCTTCTGGAAGGCGTCGACATTGGGCCGCTGGTCAGGGCTTCCTGCACGATCCTGGAGAAGGTCGGGGTCCTGTGCCAGAACCAGGAACTACTGAGGGCGCTGGCGTCCTTCGGTGCGCGGGTCGACCCGGTCCAGGAGCGGGTGCGTTTTCCGGCTGCGCTGACGGCGGAGTTTGTCGACGCGGTGCGGGCCCGACAGGCCGCGGCCCCGGCGCCGGTTCACCGTTTCGCGCCGCCCGCTCCGCCCGTCCTCGGGACCCAGGTGGCACAGGTCTACTATGACTATGCTGCCGGGGTGCGCCGGGGCGGGAACCGTCAGGACCTGGTGACCGCCCTCAAGCTCGGCGAGGCCCTGCACGGCAGCCAGGGCGTCGGGCACTGCCTCTGCCTGACCGAGGTGCCGTCCCGGCTGGAGTCGCTGGAGTCCGCCCTGCTCATGGCCGAGTATGCAGAGCGGCCCCACCCGCCCTTTGCCTGGTATGTCGACCAGGTCGACTATCTGCTGGAGATGGGCGAGATCATGGGCTGGGCAAACTGGTTCACCTACGGCGCCACCTGCTTTGCCCATCCGCTGAGGTTCGATAGGGACGTCGCCGACAAGTTCGTGCGCCGTGTCCGCGAAGGGGGTGCCGCCGGCATCACCGCCATGCCCGTAGCCGGTATGACCACGCCGGTCACGGTCGAGGGCTTCGCCGCCGTGGCGGCTGCCGAGATCGTGGCCACCTGGATGGCGGGCCGCGCCCTGAACCCGGGGTGCCCCCTGGGCGGTTCCATGTGGAGCGCTACCCTGGACATGCGCTCCGGCGAGACCAGCTACTCGTCGCCCGATGCGCTCTACTACGGTTTCGTCTGCTGCGAGTTCGTGCGCCGCTGGAGCGGCATCAGCCTCCCTGTCGGCGGCGGCGACTACTGCGCCGCCAAGGAGCCCGGACAGTACGCCGCCATGGAGAAAGCCTGGAAGGCCATGACCATTGCTGCTTTCCAGGGTCGGCATCCCTCTGTGGGCGAGGGAATGCTGGAGTGCGGCCGTACGCTCTGTCCGGTGCAGCTCCTGATCGAGCGGGATATGGCCCTTGGCCACCACCACCTTGCCGGCATGCCGATCCCCACCCTCGATCGCCTCGGCCTCGCCGGGACCCTCGAGACCGACCTCGGGTTCGTGCAGAACCACCTTGCTTCTGCCCACACCCTCGAGCACTTCCGGGATCTCTGGACTCCGGCCCTCCTCGACCGGCGTGGCTGGCGCGGCGCCGCGAGCGACCGGGAGATGCTCGACAAGGCCCAAGGCCAGATCAACGAGCTCCTGGCCGCCTACCGCAAACCCCCAGGCCGCGAAGACCAACTGGCCCGGATGCGGGCGGTGGTCGAACGGGCTCGGCGGGCCTTCCTGAGGTGAACGCCCGGACGGCACCCTCGCCCGGGCAGGCGGCGCCTGCCTGCGCCACCTCGTCAGGGCGGCCGGGGACCGGGCCGGTGCGGCGCACGGTAGAGCCCCCCGATGGGGGCTAGGCTACTGCGGCAACTGGCCCGTGTAGCCCGAAGCCGCGGCATAGGCGGCCCAGAGCTCGGGCAGGGACTTGCCTGTCGATCCCTTCACAAGCGCATCGGTATACGTGTGCTGGCGCAGGGCATGGTTCAGCTTCGGAACGATCCGCGCGTCCACATTCGCCTCGACCCAGATCAGGAAGGACGCCGTCGTCTTGTACGCATCCGTATAGCGTGCCCGCGAGAAGTTGACCGCCGGCACCCGCACGTCAGGCTCGAAGTGCCGTTGCCGCACGTAGTCCGCGATCCCCTCCACGAGCCAGCCCGCATCGCTCTGCGGGTAGCGCTGGACGAGGTGAGTCAGTTCGTGCACCACCATGCCGAAATCGTGCGGGTGGGCCTCGACCCACGAGGCGGCGATGTGGATCTCGTTTCCGCCCGAGTACGCCACCCCCTTCATATCCTTCTCGAAGACGATGCGGAGGGTCGGCTGGAAGCCGGCGCTGTCATCGCTGGCCAGGATGTCCACCAGCCGCGGGTACCAGACCGTGCAGAGCGCTTCGGCCGCGCGCCCCCAGGGCTGGAGCGACGGCACCTGCGAGGTGTCGGCCACGAACGAGACTGCCTGGGGCTGGTGCTTCGGCGCCGGTTCCTGGCCCACCAGGCCGGCCGCCAGCAGAATCACGCTCCCGACCAACACTCGTGTCACCATCGCGTCCTCCTTGCGGATTACGCCGCCGCCCGCGGCCGGACGGTACCATGGCGCGCCTCCGTCCGCGCCCGGGGGGGGAGAAGCGCCAGGGCGCGGCGGCTCTCCCGGTCTGCCGGGCCGTCACGCGTCCTTGCGTGGGGTCGCGCGGACAGCACGCATCGGTGGGGCAGGCGCTCGATGGCGGCGGTCAGGGAAGAGGGGAAGGGGGGGCAGACGGGGGAGCTTTGCTCGCTTCACCGCGCCAGCTCGCCAGGACCACGGCAGCACTGGCTCCCGCATCACCCTCGGCCGGGGCGGCCTGGCCAACGGCGGCTGCCGGTTCCTGCGGCGCCGGCTTGGCCGTATCCTGCCCCTCGGTCAGGGCCTTGGACCGGTGCTCGATGATCCCGCCATTGCGGCCACGCCAGTCCGTACGAGTGCAGTTCCCCATCTTGCGGGCCAGGGCGACGTAGTTGGCGACGATCTTCTCATCACGGCGGACTTCGGCTGCGGTCATGAGGTCTCCTTAGAGGTTAGGGCAAACGTAGCGCCGAACGGCCAGATAGCGAATCCCAACGGCTGGCGGGCCGCCAACATCCTTGCTTCGCCCCGGGCCCCGGGTACGTTGTTGAGCCTCTGCCGCAAGCCGAGCCAGGAGTTCAGCATGCCCCAGACATCCCGAGAACTCGTCCGCCGTGCCCTTACCTTCGACTACCCCGAGCGTCTGCCGCGGGAGACATGGTACCTCCCCTGGGTCCAGAAACACAGGAGAGAGGGCCTGGAGCGCCTCCTGGCCACCTACCCGTCGGACTTCGCCGGTGCGCCGGGCAGCTACCGGGCCTCGCCGCGGGCCCGCGGCGACATGTTCGCCGTGGGCACCTACGTGGACGAGTGGGGGTGCGTGTGGGAGAACATCCACGAGGGCGTCGTCGGCGAGGTCAAGGACCCCATCCTGCCTGACCTGAACGACTGGCGCTCGGTGAAGCCTCCCTGGGAAGTGCTCCCCGAGGACCTGGGCAAGGCTCGCGACGGGGTGAACCGCTTCTGCGCGACCACCGATAAGTTCGTGCGCGGGGGGTGCTGTCCCCGGCCCTGGGAGCGCTACCAGTTCCTGCGGGGAAGCCAGAATGCATTCTACGACGTCATGGACCCCGACCAGGGCACCCGGGACCTCCTCCGCCTCATCCACGAGTACTACCTCAGGGAGCTGGAGTTCTGGTGCTCGACGGAGGTCGACGCGGTGAACTTCATGGATGACTGGGGCGCGCAGGCGCAACTCCTGGTGCCCCCCCGCGTCTGGCGGGACCTGTTCAAGCCTCTCTATCGCGATTACTGCGCCATGGCACACGCGGCCGGGAAGCTCGTCTTCATGCACTCCGACGGGCACATCCAAGAGGTCTACCCGGACCTGGTCGACATCGGCGTGGACGCGCTCAACTCCCAGCTCTTCTGCATGGACATGGCCGAGTTGGGCCGAGTGGCCAAAGGCAAGCTGACCTTCTGGGGCGAGATCGACCGGCAGCACATCATGCCCTCGCCGGATCCCCGGAGCGGGCGCCAGGCGGTGCGCCAGGTTGCCCGCCACCTCTATGACCCGGCCGGCGGCATCATCGCCGAGTTCGAGCTCTCACCGGGCTCGAACCCGGACGTGGGCATGGCCATCTACGACGAATGGGAGGCCGTTCACCGCGAGGGTCTCGCGGAGGCCCGGCGCGCGGGGAGCGGCGGGTAGCACGCCGCGCAGTCCAGCCCCGGTCCTGTGGGACGGGAGCCGGAGCCGCGGCCCGGGTCCCGGGACGGCGCGGGTTCGTGGTCGAGCCTTTCGGCGGCTTGCTTCCGGTTGCGGTACCCGGCTGAAGCCTCGACGACGAGCCTCTGGCGGCGGCCACCCCCGGTCTCCTGCCGCGAGGTGGGGTCCATGGCCGGGCGTTGCGCCGAACGTCGGACGTTGGCCACAGGGCCTTTGCAGAAGGGCAGGCCGCTTCATGCGAGCGTTCGCACTGCACATCAGCCTGGCTGCTGTCCTGGCAGCGGCCCCGGCAGGCCATGCCGCCGACGTCACAGCCCCGCCCGCAGGTCGGCTGTGGTCACCGGAGCTCCTCCACACCGCTGAGGCGTGGACTGACCGCATGAATGACGCCTTGGTGGCCGCCTCGGCCGATGGGCTGCGGGTCGAGATCGCCCCCGAGCGCACGTGGGCCATCGCCGCGGTGCCGGGGGTCGGCCTGCCGCCCCGGGTGGCGACGGTCCGGGTCAGCGTCCGTGCTGTCGGCGGCGGTGGCCAGTGGCTGGTGCGCCTCTATGGAGCGCTGCGCGAGGGCCATCGCCTCCTCACGTTCGGCCCTTTCCAGAGCATGACCGGAACCGGCTCTTTTGCGCTGGACCTGGACCCGCGGCTGCTGCGCCCCGGCCAGGACGCGCGCCTGCAGGTGCAGGTGGGGCTCGAAGGCGCCCCCGGTGCCTGGGCCGTGTTCGACGCCCTGGAGTTCGTCCCGGGACCAGAACTGCCGCCTGCACCGATCATCCCAGGCCAGCGGAACCTGGAGTGCGTGGACCTGATGCCCAGTCTGCCGCAGCCCTTCAAAATGACGGATTGGCGGGCCCTGGCCCAGGCCTATGACCGGTTCGTCTTCGACTTCGCCGCGCGGGGGGAGCACCTGCCCCTGGTATGGCTCGATGACTCGCGGGTGAACATCGACCGCGAAGCCTTCGGGCTGTGCAGTTACGTGGGCGATCGGCGCGGCGGCAAGACCGGCCACGAGGGCATCACGTCCATGGGCGCAGTGCTCGGAGCGACGGTGGCCGGCCTCGACAAGAGCCGCCAGAAACACAACTACGTGCTCATGTGCGAGGCCTACTACACGCGCCGCAATGGCTCGTTGCTTGTCCTGAATGGCACCGACCAGCGGCCGGGGGGCAGTTTCTGGTACGAGATCTGGCCGCATGTGCTCTTCTACGCCCTCGCCGACCGCTATCCAGGCACCGGCGAGATGGCCGCCATTCAGAAGGCGACCGCCGACCGCTGGCTTGGGGCCTGCCTGGCCCTCGGCGGCACCGATGGCGGCATCCCGAACTTCGACCATACGGCCTTCGACTTCGCCGCGGGCAAGCCCGTGGACAACGGCCAGTGGCGTGAACCCGACGCTGCGGCCGGGGTTGCCTGGCTGCTCCACCAGACCTGGGCTAAGTACGGTGATCAAAGACACTTGCAGGCTTCTGAAGGGTGCCTCCGGTCCCTCCTTGCCCAGACGACGAATCCCTACTACGAGGTACTCCTGCCTTACGGTGCCTACACGGCCGCCCGCATGAACGCCGAGCTGGGCCGGGACTACGACGTCGACCGGCTGCTGGACTGGTGCTTCGGCATCAGCGACTGCCGCGGCGGCTGGGGCGTCGTGGTCGGGAGCTGGGGCGGCTACGACGTGCACGGGCTGCTGGGCAGCATCGACAACCGGGGTGGCTATGCCTTCGCCATGAACACCTTCGCCCAGGCCGGAGCCCTGGTGCCCCTGGCACGCTACGACACCCGGTACGCCCGCGCCCTCGGCAAGTGGATGCTGAACCTCGCCAACGCGGCGCGCCTCTTCTACCCTCGCGAGCTTCCTGCCGAGAACCAGTCCTCGGCCTTCTGGAAGGGCGATCCCGCCGGGGTCATCGCCTACGAAGGGCTGCGGCGCGAGTGGGACGGCAAGACCCCCTATGCCACCGGCGATCCCCTGGCGCTGGAGTGGGGCCCGGCCACGGACCTGGGGCTCTACGGTTCCAGTCTTGTCGGTTTCCTGGGCGGCATCGTTGGGCGCACGAACCACGCTGCCATCCTGGCCCTGGATTGCCTGGCCACGGACTTCAGCCACGGGCCGGCTTACCCGACCTTCCTGTATTACAATCCCTACCCCGACACCCGCCAGGTGGCCATCCATGTCGGAGACCAGGCCTGTGACCTGTACGACGCGGTGTCCGGTCGCACGGTTGCTGCCGGGGTGCGCGGCCGGGCCGAGTTCCCCCTGGCCGCAGACGGCGCCGCAGTGATGGTGGTGGTCCCGGCGGGAGGGCGCCGGGAGGTTCGCGCTGGCCGCACGCTGGTCGCCGACCGGGTGATCGACTACAGCCGCCCGGGGCGCGCCGCCGGGCGGTGAGTTCCCGAGGTCCGGAGCCCCCATGGGCCCCGTCCCTCAGATCCGCCAGATCCGTCAGATCGGCCAGATCGGCCAGATCCGCCAGACCCGTCAGAGGCCCCCATGAAGAATCCCCTGCCAGCCTGCGCGGTCGCTGTCCTGCTCCTGGTCGGGCTCCCGCTCGCGGGCGTGGGGCTGGCCGGGCATGACCTGCGGACCTATCTCGAGTTCCCGCCCCTGACGCGGCACGTGGCGCATGCCGGCTTCTCCTGGCTGGCCTTCCTCGGGGTGGCCGCCATCGCGGTGCTCGCCGCGGGCCTGCTGGCGTGGGGTCTGCGGCATGGTCACGGGCGAGCCGGTGGCCAGTCCCACGACCGGGCTCGCGCCAGCCTCCCGTGGTGGGGGTGGCTGGGCCTCCTGCTCGGCCTCGGCACCTGGGTCCTGGCCTGGACCCGCTTCCCCTGGTTCCAGCCCTTCCAGCGCCACACGTTCACGCCCCTCTGGTTCTCTTACATCCTGGTGGTCAATGCCCTGTGCTGGTGGCGCAGCGGCCGTTGCAGGCTGACCGATCAGCCTGGGGCCTTCGCGATGCTGTTCCCGGCCAGCGCTGTGTTCTGGTGGTTCTTCGAGTACCTGAACCGCTTCGTGCAGAACTGGTACTACCTCGGGGTCGAGGGCTTCGGACCGGCCGCCTACGTCCTGCTGGCCACGGTCTCGTTCTCGACCGTGCTGCCGGCCGTCCTGAGCACCCGGGATCTCCTCCTGACGTGGCCGGCACTGGGAGAGGGGCTGCGGGCCGGGGCGCCTGTGCGCCTGGGCTGGGCCCGGCCGGCCGCCGTGGCGGCGCTGGTGCTTGCCGGCGCAGGGCTGGCGCTCGTGGGTGTCTGGCCCAGTGCTCTCTTCGGCCTGCTCTGGGTTTCCCCGTTCCTGATCGCCGGGGCCCTGCAGGTGCTTTGGGGTCGGTGCCGGCTGCTGGAAGGCCTGGCGACAGGCGACTGGCGCGACGTGGTTGCCGGCCCCCTGGCAGGGCTGCTCTGCGGCGGCTTCTGGGAGATGTGGAACGTGCTCAGCCTGGCCAAGTGGGAGTATGCGGTCCCGTTCGTCGACCGCTTCCACCTCTTCGAGATGCCGGTCCTGGGGTACAGCGGCTACCTCCCCTTCGGCCTCGAGTGCCTCGTCCTCGGTGACTTGGTTCTCGGAGCGCTGCCAGGCCACCGGTCGCCTGGCGCCGGGCCCAGCCGGTAGCGCCAGCGGGCGTACGTCTCCACCCATGGCCATGGGCGACGGCACCCCCGCCGCGCGGAGCGGCCTGTCCCGCCATAGCCCGCGGGGCGACGGCGGAGGGCCCCCGCCTCCAGACCGCTGGGGGCTCACAGCGGTCTGAGGCGCAGCTTCGCTGGCCCGCAAGGGACCGCAGTCGGGCGCCAGGGCGGGGGGCCGTCGCGGGAACCGGCCCCGGGGAAGTCCTGTCGGAATAACCCACACACACGCGTTGCACGGACCCCCACCAAACCTGGGATGCATACCATGGTACGATCGTCTGGCCTGCTGGCCGTCCTGACAGCGTACGCCGCCATCGCGGCGGAGCCCGCCCGGACGGTGTTTGACTTCACCGTGAAGGACGCCGAGGGCAAGGAGCACCCTCTGCGGCAGTACGGGGGCAAGGTGCTGCTGATCGTCAACGTGGCCAGCAAGTGCGGCTTCACCTCGCAGTACAAGGGGTTGCAGGCACTGCACGAGGCCTACGCTGGGCGGGGGCTGGTGGTGCTGGGCTTCCCCTGCAACCAGTTCGGCGGCCAGGGACCCGGGACGAACGCCGAGATCCAGTCCTTCTGCTCCGCGAACTACGGCGTGGGGTTCCCCGTGCTGGGCAAGGTCGATGTGAATGGGGCTCAGGCGGACCCGTTGTACGTCCACCTCAAGGCCGGCGCCAGTGGCGTGCTGGGTTCCGAGGCGATCAAGTGGAACTTCACCAAGTTCCTGGTCGACCGCCAGGGCCGAGTGCGTGACCGGTACGCCTCCGCGACGACACCGGCGTCCCTCGGCAAAGCCATTGAGGCACTGCTGGCGGAGCCGGTCCCCGCGCCGGCGGCCCCCGAGAGCAGGGCCCCCTGAACCGCAGCGGCCAGGCCGCCACCACGGCCTCGCCGGAGTGGGGAGTGCCCGTCAGAAGCCCTGGAACTCCGTGCGCAGGATCACCTCGGCCTGCACCTGGGACGACAGGCGCACGAAGTAGTCCGTGTAGCCGCCGATGCGGACCACCAGGTCCCGGTAGGCCTCGGGGTCCCGGCGGGCGGCTTCCAGCACCACGGCATCCACCACATTGACCTGCGTCTCGAACCCGCCCCGTCGCAGGAAGGTCAGCACCAGGTCCCGCAGTCGCGTCCGCCCCGCGGCATCGGCGAAGAGGCCCTTGGCGAACTTCATGTTGTAGGCTGCCCCACCGATGAGGGGGCTATGGTCCCAGGACGTGGTCGAGAGGATGGCGGCCGTGGGTCCGGAGCGTTCACGGCCCTGGGCCGGCCCGCAGCCGTCGGCGAAGGGGAAGCCGGCCCGGCGTCCGTCGGGGGTGGCCCCGCAGGTGCGCCCGAGTTGCTCATGCATGATCCAGCAGAATGCGCCCGGCACGAAATGGCTGGCGTCGGGGAGCATGCGCTGGCGGGCGCACTCGCCGGCGGCAAAGCGGACGATGTCGGCGAGGAGGCTGTCCACCGCGGCGCAGGTGTTACCGTACTTGGGGTGAGCGAGGAAGCGCTGGCGCTCCGGCTCGTGGCCAGCGAAGTCGGCCTGCAGGATCCCGTGCACGTCCGCCAGGCTCAAGCGGCAGTCGTCGTAGACCTCCGCGCGGATCACGGCCAGGGAGTCGGCCAGGTTGGCGAGGCCGACGAACGAGCACTCGACCCAGTTGTAGACCGCACCGCCGTCGTCGATATCCCGGGCCCGGCCGATGCAGTCGCGCGTCAAGGCGCTCTGGAGCGGCTTGCGGCCGTAGCGGTGGCGGCCTTCGCGCAGGTGGTTCTGCTCGGCCACCGCGCCGTCGATGCGGGCCCCCAGACGCCGACGATAGGCCTCGAGAAACGCGTCGAATGTGGGCGCCGGTACGGAGGCTGCCGCCTGGGCCGCCAGTTCCTCGAGCAACAGCCCCGGCGTACTGAAGTACGGCGAGGCCACCCACACATTGCTGGCCGCTACCGGGGTGATCTCGACGCAGGTGGAGTTGATGTAGTTGCAGGCGTCCGCGGCCGGCACCCCGAGGCGAGTCAGACCGCGCTGGATCGTCTCGTCACCGAAGAAGGCCACGTTGCAGAGACCCTCGGCGACCAGGTCGACGCCGAGCTCGCTCAGCTCCCGGGGCGTCCCCTCGTGCCAGCAGATCCCTACCGTGGGATAGACGAGCCGGGTGCGCCGCAGGGCTTCCAGGCAGAGGTAGGAGAGAGGATTGGTGACATCCCGCCCGAGGGCGTCGCGGCCGCCTGCCATGACGCTGATGGCCAGCCCGTCGGGGATGTACTCGTTGATCAGGATGTAGAGGGACTCGATGAGGGCCAGGGCCTCGGCGTCCGAGAGGGCCCCCGCCGCCCGGTCGCGCACGTAGAAGGGGAGTAGCGTGCGGTCGAGGTGGCCTGGGACCACGAGGTAGACCTGGTCGCCGTGCATGGCGCCGAGGTCCATGAACCAGGCGAGCTGGATAGCGTCACGGAAGCTCTGCGGAGGCCGGCGAACGAGGCGCCGGCAAGACAGGGCGATCTGCTCCAGCTCGCGACGCCGGCGCGGCGGGGCGTCGTCCAGGAGCCCCTCCGCGGTCTGGGCCGCATGCTCAACCATGGCGCTGAAGCCCTGCAGGGCCTGGGCAAACGACTCGAGCGCTTCGGCCGCCTCGCCCTGGGCCCCCTCGCACCGCCGGCTGACATCGGCCAGGAGACCGTCGACCCCGGCCGCAGAGAGCCGCCCGCGATCCAGCTCGCAGTGGCCGGTCTGACCGCCGCACCCCGGGAAGGCGGCCACGTACGCCTCGGCGGCCGCCAGCGCCTGCGGGTCCTCGGGGACCGCGGGAGCCAGGCGCCCCACCAGTAGCTCATGCTCGTCCAGCGCGAAGTGCAGGCTGCTCAGCCGCTCTCGGACCACGGCTCCCTTGCGCAGTTGCCACGAAGCGACCCCCTCCGTGGCCTTCAGGGCCCGGGCCGTGGCCAGGACCGAGTTCGCCTTGGGCTGCACTTTGCGGGCAAAGCACCGCTGCCGCAGGACGTGGATGCGCTCGGTGTCGGCCTGGCTCCCCGCCACCCGGTACGTCGTCAAAGCCATCGCTACAGACCTCCAGGCCCGCGTCGCACCGGCAGGCCAGCCATAATATACCCTATCCGCTCCACTGGTCTGTGCCCCGGGATCGCCGGCCCCCGCCGCCCGGCTTCGCGAAACCGGCCGCACCACCGGCCCGGCCCTGGGGTTTCGCGAAACCGGCCGCACCACCGGCCCGGCCCTGGGGTTTCGCGAAACCCCGGCGTGCAGGGCGCGGGATCGGGTAGCGTGGTTTCGCGAAGCCCCGGGTCTTGGCACAGACCCGCGAGCGGGGACGGTGGTTGCAGGGAGCCAGCCGTGTGGACAGAATGGCCGAGGGGGTTACCGTAGGCACAGGACCTCAGCGCCGGAGGACTCGATCATGGCACCTCAGCTCAGCCCCGAACAGACTCAGCAGATCGAGGCGGCCCTGGCACAGGGCCTGAAGATCCAGGCCATCAAGCTCTACCGGGACTTCACTAGCGCCGGGCTCAAGGAGGCCAAGGACGTCATCGAGGAGCTAGCGGCCCAACTCCTACGGCAGGACCCGGTGCGCTATGCGGCGCTGGACCGGGCTGGGAAGGGCTGCGCAACGGTGTTCATGGCGGCGTGTGGGCTGGCGGCGGGTGGGACGGCAGTGTGGTTCTGGAGGGCGATGACGATGCTTGCGGTGCTGTGTCTGAGCGGTTGTGCCTCGGTGCGGAGTTCGCTGGCCGGGGAGGTCGCCAGCGTTCTGCCGGCTCTGCCTGAGGGCAAAGCCTGGAAGCTGGTCTGGAACGACGAGTTCAACGGGACCCAGTTGGATGTGAGCAAGTGGGAGTCGCCCGAATACGAGCGCCGGGGGCACCTCTGGCGAGCCGCCAACGCCTACCTGGATGGCCAGGGCAATGCGGTTCTCGAGACCTCGAAGGTCGGCGAGCGCTACGCCTCGCCCTGCATCCGCACCCGCGGCAAGTATGAGAAGGCCTTTGGCTTCTTCGAGATCCGCTGCCGGCTGCCCATGGAGCAGGGGCACTGGTCGGCCTTCTGGATGTTCTGCGACGGGGTCGGCAAGGTCGGCGACGAGGGCCGTGACGGGACCGAGATCGACGTGATGGAATGGCCCTACCGGGATGGCCGTGTCCAGCAGACACTGCACTGGGACGGCTACGGCAAGGACCACAAGAGCGAGGGCAAGGTCCCCAAGAGGCCGGCCCTGCTCGATGGCCAGTTCCACACCTTCGCTCTGTGGTGGACGCCCACGGAGTACGTCTTCTACGTCGATGGCGAGGAGACCTGGCGTACGAGCGCGGGCGGAGTCTGCCAGGTCCCGGTCTACCTGAAGCTCAGCGAGGAGATCGGCTCCTGGGCCGGCGACATCACCCAGGCGAAGCTGCCGGACCGCTTCGTGGTGGACTACGTCCGCGTGTATGACGTGGTGGGGAAGTGATCTGACGGATCGGGCGGATCGGGCGGATCGGGCGGACTGCCGGGGGAGGGGGAGGCACAGCCGGCCGTTGGCCCTATCCCTGCCGTTCGTTGATGACCGGTACCCCCAGGGCCAGGAGGTCGTCGATCCAGCGCTCGATCTGCGAGCGCTGCGGCGTCTCGGCGCTGGCCCGTCCATCCCGGTCCAGGCCGAGGCGCTCCAGTTTCCCCTCGCCCAGGCGATGGTAGGGCATGATCTCGAAGCCGCGGACGTTGGGCAGGCGGCGTGCCAGGGCGGCCAGTCCGGTAAAGCTGGCCGCGGTATCGTTGAAGCCGGGGACCATGGGGACTCGCACGAGGATCGCCGGACCCTCGTCGTGCAGGCGCTGTAAATTGCTTAGAATCAGGTCATTGGGAACGCCAGTGAACTGCCTGTGCCGCTCGGAGTCGGTCTCCTTCACGTCGAAGAGGAAGAGGTCCATGTAGGGGCGGACGCGTTGCAGCGCCTCGTAGGGCGCGAAGCCACTGGTCTCGATGCAGCAGTGGAGGTGTTCCCGCTTGGCGTCCCGCAACAGTGCTTCGCAGAAGTCCACCTGGAGCAGCGGCTCACCGCCGGAGAGGGTCATGCCGCCGCCGCTGGTCTCGTAGAAAGGGCGGTCCTTGAGGACCTCCTTGAGGACCTCCTCGACGGTCATCTCCCGGCCGATCATCTCGAGGGCCTCGGCGTAGCACTTCTCCGTGCAGGCGCCGCAGACGCGGCAGAGGCCGCGATCGAGGGTGTGCTGCGAGTCGGCCATGGCGTGGGCGTGCTGGGGGCAGCGCTGGAAGCAGTACCCGCAGCCGATGCAGCGGGCCGGGGTGAAGGACAACTGCGGCGTCCGCAGGTTCGACTCCGGGTTGTGGCACCAGCGGCACCGGAGGGGGCAGCCCTTCAGGAAGACGGTGGTGCGGATCCCGGGTCCGTCGTGGATGCTGAACTTCTGGATATCGAAGACCGTACCGGTCATGGATCACCGCAGTTGGGGCGTCGGGTCCGGTCCCGGCGCCGCAGGCTGTTGGCCGGGCCTTGCCGGCGTGAGCGGGAAACCATACCGCGGGTGGGGTTTGATGCAAGAAGGACACAGGTATGGGGTCGCCCCCGGCGCGTGGCGCTGGGTCTGAGGTACGGGCGGGTGCCCGACCCGCCACCCCCGCCGCGCGGGGGCACGCGGCCCTACTTCGCCCCCGGCGCCCCCCATGCCGGTACCCGGTTACACCGAGCCGGGGGAGTCTGCCGTGCGCCGGTCACGGCTCCAGCAGGGCGCGGAGGTGCGCCTCGACGGAGGCCGCGAGGCCGTCCAGGTCGTAGCCGCCCTCGAGCACGGAGACGATGCGGCCGCCGCAACACCGTGCCGCGATCTGCTTCACGGTCCGGGTCATGGCCGCGTAGCCCTCAGGGGTGAGCCGCATGCCGCCCAGGGGGTCATCCCGATGCGCATCGAACCCCGCCGAGACGAAGACAAAGTCCGGAGCGAAGTCCTCGGCGGCGGGGACCAGTTCCTCCGCGAGCGCCTTGGCGTAGGTGGCATCGTCCGAGCCGGCGGGCAGGGGGACGTTGCAGGTGAAGCTCCAGCCTTTGCCGGTACCGCGCTCGTTCCGGTGTCCTGTCCCGGGGTAGAAGGGGTCCTGGTGCACGGAGAAGTAGAACACCGATGGGTCGTCGTAGAAGGCCGCCTGAGTGCCGTTGCCGTGATGGACGTCCCAGTCCACGATCAGGATCTTCGCGAAACCGCGCTTGTCCTGGGCGTACCGGGCGGCGATGGCCACGTTGTTGAACAGGCAGAATCCCATGGCTCGCTCCCGGAGGGCGTGGTGGCCGGGGGGTCGGACGGCACAGAAGGCATTCCGGGCTCGTCCGTCCGCCACCGCGTCCACGGCCGCCAGCACGCCGCCCGCGGCCAGCAGCGCGGTCTCGTAGGAGGCCGGAGTCACGGGGACATCCGTCGTGTCGATGAAGGCGGTCCCCTCGGCACACAGGCGGCGGGCGCGGGCGACATAGTCCGGGCTGTGGATCCGGGTCACCCACTCCAGGGGGGCGGGGGTGGGCTCCACGGGCAGCAGGAGGCCGGCGAGATCGGTCTGGGCCAGGTGCTTCTCGATGGCATCCAGGCGGGAGGCTTGTTCGGGGTGCCCAGGCCCCGTGACATGATCGCGGTAGCGCGGGCTGCAGACGAAAGCGGTCCTGCGGGCCATAGGCTCGGCCTCCTTGGCCACAGGCGGTCCCTGTGCCCACGCGGCCGCGCCGACCAGCACGACCGCACTCGCGACGAGGCCATCCCGAGACGCGGGCGGTCCCAGCCCCCGGCGCAGGCTCCTGGTCCAGGACGCGATGGGTCGCATACGAGCTACTCCAGCGGGCCACGGGGCCCCCCTTGCCATGAGTCTACCCTGTGGGCAGGATCGCTGCAAGCCGGCGGGCAGCGGGGGGATCGGGCTTGACAGGCAGTCAGGCGCTGTCAATGTAGCAGGGAAGATGGACCATGGACTAGGGACCATGGACTAGGGACCATGGGCTATGGACCTCGGAACGCGCAACGCCAGGCTCGGAACTCGAACCACTGACCACCGACCACTGACCACCGACCACCGACCACTGACCACCGACCACCGACCACTGACCACTGA
>Ga0172371_10000358_pt1 | contig 70059 bp, 81 predicted proteins | sample Lak12m_FD_114543 | JGI IMG/M metagenome (GOLD analysis project Ga0172371, IMG submission 114543) | Freshwater microbial communities from Kabuno Bay, South-Kivu, Congo - kab_022012_12m | ecosystem: Environmental > Aquatic > Freshwater > Lake | place: Democratic Republic of the Congo: South-Kivu... | reverse complement strand
TCTGCATTATAATTTGCAGTTAAAGTACAAAAGCAAAGTTCAGAAAATAGATTTTTGTTATTCCTCTTGAAATTAAGAAATTCTTTTGCTTTAATTTCAATTATATTATTAATGTTTGATTTCTTTAAATCATTAATCTTTAAAATTAGGTTTTTCATCATTATCATTTATACCCAAATAATTTATTATACTCTTTATGATCTATTATTTTTAAAACAATTAAATATATATAAATTTCATTATTTTTTATTGTATATAATAATCTCCAAAATTTAGATAATTCCACTCTATATAAATTACTTATATTATTTCTTTGAACTAATTGTTTTGGGAATTGTTTTTTAGGTATTGGATTTCCAAACTGGGGATTTGATGCTAATAAATTAATTGTTCTATCAATAGATGAAAGTAATATTTTTGAATCTTTATCTAATTTTGTTTTTAGTAGAAAATAACTGTTTTTGGCATCATCCTTTAAATAAACTTTAATCCCTTTTTTTAACAGCATACTTGAATTCATAAGCATCTTTCAAGAAATTTTTAATCTCTTTAGGTTCTTCATAAGTCCATTGAAAACCTTTTGGGCCATAAATTATCTTCCCACTAACGTAAAGATAATCTAAAGCAATCTTTAGAGTATTATGCATTATCTTTTTTGGGAGTTTTTCTTTTAATGCAGACATATTAATGGGTACATCCTTATGAGCTCTAAGATAGTTTTCTATCATTAAAACAGTACTAAGATTAGGATATCTTACATTATCTATTAAACTTTTTTTAACCATAAGTATCAATTGATATTATTTATTAATTTATTTATATAAAATAAGTATGAAAAGATATATAAATATATTTATTTAAAAAAATAAAAAAGAGTATGGCCAATATTTATTGACCATAAACTGATTTCCAGACACCATGTATATTACATTTTGCTCTTGCAACTATTTTTCTTCCAACTGGCACTCTAAAAGTAGTTTCTGGTCTATCCCATGGGTTTAAACTTTTCACATATAATGCACCATCAACTGAAACCTCAATCCATTGAATATAATGATCTTGAGTCATTGGATGTTCAATCTCTCCAACCATAACCTGGATTTCTTTATCTCCTTTAACTACAATTACTGGAGTATGCTTCTTTTCATCACCTGTTGGTGATCCTGCATTATCATTAACTACAACCTCCATTGGCCTACCACAACAAACAAGAGTTCCTCCTCCAGCTTCAATTACATCTACAATATTGCCACAAATTGGGCATTTATATTTTTCTCCAACTTTTGTCATAATAATCATACCCTCCACTAAATTAATAATTCTCAGATTTTACTTGGAAATAAGCTGTAGAATGCCCACAAGAAGGACATTCTTTTGGAGCTGTTGTTCCTTCTTCCATATACCCACATTTAATACAAATCCAATATACTTTATTTGTTTTCTTAAACACAGAACTATTTTCTAGTTCTTTTAATAACTTAGTATACCTTTCTTCATGATGATTTTCAGCAATTGCTATTGCTCTTAGTTTTTTTGCAATTTCAAAAAATCCTTCCTTTTCTGCAATTGCAGCAAATTCAGGATACATAGAAACATGCTCATAATTTTCTCCAGCAATTGATGCTTTTAAATTATCAATTGTATCTCCATAAACAACCCCTGCTTCAGATTCAACAACTATTGAATCAATTGATTTTCCTTCTTTTTTCTTAAGCTCATTAATTAATTTATATAGATTACTTGCATGCTCTCTTTCTTGCTCAGCAGTTTCAAGAAAAATATTTGAAATCTGCTCAAATCCTTCTTTTTGAGCAATCTTTGCAAAAAAAGTATATCTATTCCTTGCCATTGATTCTCCAATAAAAGCTTTGGTTAAATTTTGTATAGTTTCACTCATAAATAATTCTCCTAATAAACTTTATGTACTTCTCAATATATAATATAAATACAAAAATTATTAAATGTAACAGTATATTATATATTATGTAAAATTAAATAAAACAATTAAATTATGATTAGAAATGCAAGATGTACAATTAAAAATAAATGAATTACTAAATCTAGCAAAAGAAGGATATAAGATAATGTCTATTCCTCTTCACACTTTAGAAAAAACAGAAATAATAAAGATATTAAATAAATTAAAAGAATCACTTGAAAATCTAAGCAGAAAAATATATGAAATAAATAAAGCCACAAACCTACAATATTTTGTAGATATTAATCCTAAAAAAATGGATTTATTTTCACAAAATTTTTCTGGACTTGCACATAAAGTAAATGATCATTTATTTCTTGAAATAAACAAAAAAGAAGTAAACAATGATTTAATGAGTATAAAAGATGCAATAACAAGACCACAAGCATATTATGATTTAGAAGAAGAAATTAAAAATGAACTAAATATATTTATTCTATACCTAGACATTAGCAGTAAAAAAATAGAACATAAATATATTGATATAGGATCGCAAAAAAAAGACAATGAACAATTAATGAATTTAGTTTCTCAAAAAGATAATAAAATAATTGAGTTACATAAAAAATTAAATGAATACAGATGGCTTGAAGCAAAAGAAAAAGCAATGATGTCAAGAGTATCTAATTTAGAAGAAGAACTATTGAAAAAAACTAAAGCAAATGAACAAAATCAAACTTTACTTAAATTACATATAATTCAAATTGAACAAGAACTAAATAATATGTATCGAAACATAAAACAATTAAATAATGATATTAGTCATCTTGATAACTCTCATATCGAAAAAGAAAAAATTGCATTGGAATTAATTAAAGAGCTAAAAGATGAACTATTAACCACAAGATACGCCTTAACTAAAGCAAGCAATGAATTAAAACAAATATAATGTGATAAAACAATGAATAATTTTGATCCTTTTGGGGGCGGGGAAGATAGATCTGATAAAAATGGACCATATGATAATTACTCCCAAAACACAAACAACAATAATAAAAAAATTAAGTCTCTTATTACTTGGATTATTATTCTTGCAATTCTTGGAGGGATAGTATATTATCTTTTCTTTAATAATACAACAGTTACATTTAATGTAAAAAACACTGAAGGAAAATCTATATCTGCAAACATAATTATTTCAAAATCAGAAGACTTAAGTGTAAAAACACAAAAAATATTATCCACAGATTCAATTACTCTAAGAAAAGGAACATACTATTATAGTGTTCAAAACAAAGATTACTCTTCAAAAAAAGGAGAATTTGTACTTAATGAAAAAAATCAAGAAATAAAAGTTGATCCACTTGAAAAAAATATAAAATTAAAGTTAATAGATATTACTGCTCCATCAATTGTTTTTGCAGGACAAAACCTAAAATTTAGTGTTGAGGTTGAAAACACAAGTCCAACAGAAGACTATAATATAGATAATTTTGTGTTTGGAGGAATAATTAAAGATGTTAATAATTTCTATTTAACAGACATATATGATAATGAAATAGATAAAAGTAGTTTTAAAATCCCAGCTCAAACAAAACAAACAATTAATTTTAATATAATAATTCCAAAAACCACAAAAATAGCAGATAAACAAACAATAGAAGTAAGAATAAAGTACAAACTTGATAAGAAAACAACAACATTAAATGTGCAAAAAGAACCAATAATTACAATATCTCCTGGAAATATAAAAACAAGTTTAACAAGCGGAGAAAGCCAAACATTTAAAATTAAAATAAACAATTCAAAAAATAAAACCCCAATAGCAGACATTATAATTTCATTAGACATAAACTCTGAAATTAATGAAAATATTAACAATTGGTTTAATTATCCAATTAATCAGATATTAGTTGATTCTCAAGAAACTTCTGAACAAATTCTTACAATAACTATTCCATCATCAGCAAGAGCAGAAAAAATAACCGGAAACATATATGTTAAATCAAGTTCATTAAATTTAGATCAAAATATACCTCTAGAAATAGAAATTAAAGAACCAAATATTAGCTTTGTGTCAGGCATTATGAACAAAACAATTAATCTAATATATGATCAAAACACAAATACTTTAAGCGAAGAGTACAGAACATTGAGTTTAGAAAACAAAAGTAAAGTTAACATCAAAGTTATTGATTATTCTATTGAAAATGGAACTGACACAAATGATTGTAGTAATTTTATTTATATATCTGAAAGCTATTCAAATATAACTGTTCTTCCAGGAACAAAACAAGAAGCAATAATAAATATAAAAGCAAGGGACATAAATAATCTTATGGATTTAGTTGGAAGCTCAAGACTTTGCCCAATTAAAATAAATTATGAAAACCCATATAGAGAAGGAGAATATCTCTCAAGTCTTGAAAACCTTACAATCTATTTTAAATAAACTATTATTAATAAATATATATTATGATTGAAAGTAAGATTTCCTTTTTTTTAAAACTTAAGTTTAGACTAAATAATATTAAAATAAAACAAGAAGATAATTATATTTATCTTCTTGCTAGCAATAAAACAATTAAAACTGATTACAAGAAAATTAAGCTTGGGCCAAAAGTTTTTAAGCAAGTCTTTTCTTGCTCAGTTGATAACAACATAGATACAACAACTAATTTCTTAATTAACTTCAAAGACTATGTAGTTAAAACAGACATTAAAATGGTATATGATATAAATCATTCAATTGAAGCATACAACAAACATTATTCAATTCAAGAAGGAGATGTTATTATAGACATTGGTGGGTATCATGGACTATATTCAATAGCAATTTCAAAAATCATAGGCCCAAAAGGAAAAATATATTGTTTTGAGCCAAATCCAGATAGTTTTAAAATATTAAAAGAAAATATATTTGAAAACAATATTAGAAACATAATACCAATAAACAAAGCAATATACAATAAAACAGGAGAATTTAGGTTTTTCAAAAAGAGAGCTGGTTCAAGAATTGTAGCAAGAAACTTTAAAACAAACACAAAGAACTCAATAATTACAGTGCCAACAATTTCTGTTTGTGAGTTTATAAATGCAAACCACATAAGCAAGATAAATTTCATTAAGATGGATGCAGAAGGAAGTGAAATTGAAATAACGCAAGATATAAAATCTATTCCAAACATAAGCAATCTAGCAATTGCAACATATCACTATAGAAAAGATTATGCATCAGACACTCAAAAAATAGTTGAAGAAAACCTAAAAGAAGCAAGATATAAAATAAAGACCAAGCTTGGAGAACACAAGATAACTTATGCTTGGAGATAGATTTGCTCATCTTTTTTTTGCAACAATAATCATATGATATCCACAAATAGATTTTATTCTAGCAATTAGAGTGCATTTTGTAACCCTATTCCTTAACAAAGGTAATTTAAATAGAAAATACAACTCACAAAATCTAGCCAATTTATGATATAATGGATAAATAATAAAAGAAAGATTGTACCCATCAACTAAAATTACATCAAAATTATTTTTTTCTAATAATTTAATATACTCTTTTCGTGAATAAAATTTAACTCCTTTAAGATGATCCATTGATTTAAATCCAAGATATAATTTAAATCTCCTCCATAACGTAAATAAAGAGTGTTTAGTTGGCACAGTTATTAATAATATTCCATTCTTATCTAATATTCTATTTAATTCTAAAAATCCTGAATTCAAATCACTTAAATAATAAATTGAAGAATTACAATATACAAATCCAAAAAATGCGTTATTATATTGCATTTTATCTATGCTGCCAGTAACATATTTAAAGTGAATATTATTAAGTGTATAGAACAAATCCAACCCGAATACATTTTTATAACCTAAATTAATTAATTTTTCTGCATATTTACCATTTCCACAACCTGCATCTAAGATACGCGTTATTTTATTTTTTGGAATATATTTTAATATATATAATAATTGTGTGTCATTATCTGATATATTCAAATTTTCAGTCAATAAATAAGAATAAACTTTAAGCACATGTTTAGGGGATATTTTATGCATCTATTTTCCCTCCTCATGTAGAATGTTAGTAAAAATAGGTGTGTATTTATTCCAGGGGAAATCAGATACACAAGAATTGTGCCATAAAAAAACAAAGTTACCATTATATTTTTTTACTGTTGAAATTAATTGTCTAAATTTTAAATCAGTAATTTTGGGATCTAATTTTTGATAAACTACAAATGTACTATCCATTACTATCAATGGTACTTCTTTTAATTTAAGTTTCTTACTTTTCAATATATTAAATACACTATATTCTTTACAAGTTCCACATCTAAATCCTTCTTTTTCTGCATATCCTAATGAAAAGTCTTTTTTTAAGCCACAGTCGTTTTGAATCTGCCAAGTTAGAGGGATACTAAAATTTAAATAATGTTGGCGCCCAAATTTAATCCCTTGTGGTGTATTTTTTGCCAATAAATTATATTCATTAATCCAAATAGCCTCTGAGTTGTAACTATAATACCCAGAATGTATTCCAATTATGTGCTTTCTATATTGTATCTTATTTATTATTTTTTTTATGTTAGTGTTATTCAACGAATAATCTGCATTTTTTTTAGTCCTATTTGATGCCATTATAAAAAAAATAGATTTTGAATGTATTTTTTCAGAAATAGTCATAAAATAATCAAATTTATCATATGGATCATCATTATGGTAGCTTGCATTTATATCTTTATAAAATAAAGACAGACTTTTATAAATTACAATGTCTTTTATTAATGTTTTAAATATATGTTTAAAAGAATAATATTTCAATGGATTATCAATATCATGAGTTAATATAAATTTAAACCTTTGTTTCTTTCTAACCTCTTTAAAACCTAAAAATGTCAACAAATTCCATATATACTCAGTATATTCATCAACAATTGGCTTATCAATAAAATTAAATTGGTATGCTAAACAAATTTTTGGATTAATTCTTTCATCTTTTGACAAAACATATTCCTCCCATCTTGAAAGCATAAAAAAGGAAGATGCAAATACATCTTGATTACAGATAATTTTCTTTTTAGAAAACCAAATTTTTGAATTGCCATAAATAATAGGCACCTTAAAAGAAACAAATTGATTAAAAAAATAATTTATCCTCTTTGGAATATTTTTTTTATGTAAATATCCTTCTTTAGGATTTATGGAACTTAAAAAAAAATCATTAATGATTAACTTATTTTGATTCGGTAGAATTATTTCATAATATTTAATATTATTGCAAGTTTGAATAATATAGCTAATCCCCAAAAATTCCTTAAAAATAATTGAGATAATGTATTTTCTCTCAGAAATAAAATTATTGGGGATATTAATCAACAACACAAATTACACCTTTTTAAGTATATAAAATAAATGATATTTATCTAGTTTTAGACGATAACTATTTAATATCTTAAAGTGTAAGGATATAATTTTATTTATCTTTGATCTACTATACCCCCTTCGATTTACTTCCCAATAATGACATTCATCGGAGACTACTTTTTTTGACTTAAGAGGAATCGGCAAATCAATATAAAAATAAATATCGTGTATTTTTGGTAACCACAAATAAAATTCAATTCCTATGGTTTTTATTGGAATAGATATAATTACATTATTTTTAGATATTCTCCTTAGTTCGGATAATGCTTTTTCGAAATCACTAAATGGGATGTGTTCTAAAACTTCAAACGCAACAACCGTATCAAAAGAATTATTTTTAAACGGTAATTTTCTTATGTCCGCTACAACATCTGGTTTTAAATTAGAATTTATATCACAGCAAATTGTTTTAATACCAATTGATTCTAATTGATTTTTAATTAATTTATTCCCGCATCCAATTTCTAAAACCTTTTTTGGATGTGTAAAATATATCTCATTAAGTTGATTTGAAAATGCAATAAATTGTTTGATATTATTGCTAGTTGCCCAATAATATTCATAAGATATAGTTGTCTCATATTCTTTTGTGCCCATAGTCATACCCATTACTCAATAATTTTTTTCGCTACCACTGCCCAAGATAATTCTTTTTGGACTAGACATCTACTATTTAACCCCATTTCTTTGCGTTTATCTGAATTATTTACTAATACCTCTATTGCTTTTGCTAGTTGATCAATGTCATCTTCTTTAATCGGAATACCATTATTATTTTTATATCTCTCTGTTAAAAAATCACAACACACAATTGGCAAAGAACAACTCATCGCTTCAATCATGGACATTGATGCCTGCTTTGGCCAAATCGCAATATCTGTTGCAGAATAGACAGACACTAAATTATTATTTGATACTGCATTAATTTGTACTATATGTATATTTTTGTTATCTTTAAATTTAATTAAATTAGATTCAAATATATCTTTGTAATCTTGTGCAATATTACCTACAAATAATAAAGCCACAGGATAATTTAATTTATTTTTAACCAAATCAATAGCTAGCATTATATTGTGTGGTCCTTTATGTTTACTTATCTTACCTGTATACGTTATTACCACATCACCCGCCGAAATACAATTTTGTTTTCTAAACTTATCTTTTAATTCAGAATTAAATATAAATTTATTGACATCGGCTCCAAGTGGTATCATAATTATCTTATCTCTGGGGAACTTAAAATTTTTCTGCATAAATTCTACAACTTCATCAGCAACTCCAATTAACTTATCTGCTCTTTTTAAAATCAATTTAAAAGGATAAAACCCATAGAATAATAATCCCGTAAGACCATGTTTTGCTTCAGAAAATAATGAATGATCATCATAAATTAATTTAAATGTTTTATTTTTTTTATATCTCGCAATACGAATTGCATTAAAATCTTGCATACCATGACAAATTACAATATCTGGATTAATTTTATTTATTTCTTTCTCTAAACCTTTAAGCCAAACTTTAGTTCCAATTTCAAATATAGTTTTTAATCTTATTATTTTAAATCCATCTATTATTTCTTTACCAGTACCCACAAATCTAGACCCAAGTAATTTCTCAACGGTGTTTTTATAATCTTGAAAAGGATAATACCTGTCAGATGCAATTACAGTCACCTCGTGACCCATACGGGCATGTTCTTTTGCAAGATAATACTCTTGATATCCTAATTTCGGCTGTATATAATCACATAAATGAATAATTTTCATGATTGATTCCTAATTTATATATATACTATATTTTTTCAGACGTTAATTTCCACGTATTTTTAATTTTTTTGTAATTAAATAATGCAAGAATTAGAGATGTAAAAAAATAACACACCCTAATTAGAAACGTCTTATGAAAATAAATATTATTTAATTTCCACTTAACCATTATATTTTTTCGAGTAATTATTGTTCTAACTAATTCTTTTATAATAATTTGAAAACATTTCAATAACTTATTGTATCTAAAAGAATAAATCATCTCCCCATAACTCTGGTGTTTATAAATAAAATCTTTATTCATTTTTATATAAGTATAACTACCTATATGTATATAATTAGAATTGTTATTACAAAATACTCTAAAACCACTTTTTTTTGCTCTAATACAGTAATCTCTATCGTCCATTCCATAAAAGAAATTCTCGTCAAGTCCACCAATCTTATTAATTACATCCCTTTTTATTAATAATACTGACCCCCCAATATAGTCAACTTCTTTTATACCTGTTTTAATTTTATTGTAAATGATATAGTCTTCTGGATTTTTTTTGCCAGATATATATTCCAATTGATATCTCCCCTCGGGTTCTTGTGGGATTCCAGCACAGATCCCATAAGATGATTTTTTTTCTAAACAATCAACTAAAACCATTAACCAATTATTTTGAATGAATATTATGTCATTATTCACATTACAAATATATGCTGGATTATATTTTTTTATTGCATAATTCCAAATAAAATTAATCCCTTTAGTATACCCTAAATTCACTGTTGATTTAATTATATCTACACTCTTTCCAAACTTATTTTTAAGCACTTTATAATCATCTTTTATAGATCCATTATCTAATAAAATTATTTTATAATTACCGTACATTGTTTTAGTCAATAATGAATCGATACAATTAATAGTTATCTTTAATCCATTATAATTAAGTATAGCAATACAAATTAATTTTCTTTTATTTAATCTAATTTTATACTTCATTTATTCTCGGATTTAGAATTATTTTTTAGTATAATACACATAGATCCAGACAATAGTGACGGATAGATATTGTGGAATTTGCCAAATCGTCCATATCCAAATAATTTTATAATATCAAAATCAAATTGTTTAGATAAATCTCTTAATGTTTTAAATGTAAACCATTGAATATGCCCACCATCATAGATTAGATGTTCTTTAACATCTGATTTTACGTCAGAAGTATAAGGATATTTTCCAACTAATAGCCTAAGTCTATTTTTTATTTTAGCAATATTCGGTGTAACAATAACTATAATTCCATCCAATTTTAAAATTCTTTTTAATTCGATAAATAATGAGTATCTATCAATTGTATGCTCGATTACGTCAGTTAATAAAATTACATCAAAGAAATTATTTGGGAAATTAGTTTTACTATTAATATCCTGAAGAGATAATTTTACAACTGGGGATAATAATTTTTTTGCAACACGTAAATTTTGCTTGGATATATCAACTCCATACCCCCTATCTGTTTTTGTTTGAATATAATTCAATAAATCCCCTTTTCCACAACCTACATCTAAAACAGTATCCCCTTTATGTATAGCAATAAATCTTAATGCTGCTTCATATCTGTTTCTTGGCCATCTATTTAAAATTAAAGTAAGGTAAGAAACGGATTTTTGTTTTGACTCCAATCTGTTATACAAAGTTGCTACATCCATATTAATCCCAATTTATTTAAAAGAAAAACCAATTCCGGCTCCTTCTCTCCAATGATTTTGTGGTGTTTCTGCAAAAAACAAGAACGATCTACCTGTTTTACTAGAAAATTCAAATAATTTTGTTGTGCAATGAGAATTGTCACCTAATAAAATTGCATTCTTACTTAATTTGGATTCAATAGTTAAATATTCATTATACTCGTAATCTTGAGAATGATCACTATCATTTATAAATAAATCAATTTTTTTATTAAATCTGCTTAACGAATCAATTGAATCCCCATATAATATTTCTCCATATTTAGTATATTCTTTTGTTAAAAGATAACCAGCATTAGAATTTATATCTGTACCATAATAATACCCAGAATAACCATCTTTTTTGTTTTTCATTAATGCAGAAATTAGTATACATGAACCCAAACCTTTATCTACTCCTGTTTCAACAATAATTTTTGGTTTAATTGCTCTTGCAATTGCATACCATCCAATTCTTCTTCCAAAATAAATGGTTTTATCTGATTTATAGGATTCTGCACTTTTTTTTGTTTCATTATAGATATGCTCTTTTAACATAATATTTGAATCAATTTCTAGAATATATTTAAATATTTCTAAATAGGGTTTTTTTGTGATATGTGAAATAGTTACTGCAAGATATTGTTTATTAATTTTTGTTAAATCATAAGTGAAGTTAGTTGTTTCGCGCGAAGTAAATAACCATTTAAAAGATAATTTTGTCTTAAGCAAGATTTCAAAAAAAATTAATTTTGTTCTATACCCAAATACAAGAATATCTCTTAACACAGGAATATTTAATAATCTTTTAAAAAACATTATCTAATCACACTTTTAAATATATTACTCAATTTTTTTTCTGCTTTATCAAACGTATACGTGTTATTGAATTCAGTTCTAATTTTTATATACTTTGAATCAACACATATATTATTATTCTTAAGATATATATATATATCTTTATAGTTATTATTCATTGAAACAAAACCAAGTTCCTCTTTATTAATAATTTCTCTTATTGCTCCCGTATTATAAGATAATACAGGTACGCCATACATAAATGCTTCTAGGATTACTAGAGGATAACATTCTTTTGGGTAAGTCGTAGGAAAGATCAAATAATTTGTAGTTATAAATAATTCATTTTTTTCTGATCCATATTTTGGGCCCAAATACTCACATCTATTTTCTAAAGAATATTTTTTAAGAGTACTGTACCACTCCTCTTTAAACTTATCAGATTCCCATGCCCCCGCAAAATAACATTTAAAATTTATATTGTCTTTATTTAAAAGATTACATATCTTCAGAGTATCTATTGCACCCTTTGATGGAATCATATTTGATAAATATAATAAATTAAGTGATTTTTGTGTTTTTCGTTTTGCCAATATATTTTTAAATTCAATATCTGAAATTTCATTAGTAATTCCATTTGGTAAAAAAATAACTTGCGTTTGAGAAATTGCTTTTTTAGAATCATAAACTAAATCAGATAATAAAATCACAATAATATTTTTAAATACTAATTTATTATATTTTAACTTTATGTTTTTTTTAAGATCGTCTTCCATTCCTCTGCCATGTAATTGACAGATAATCTTTCTATTAAATAATTTACATATCCAAATATAGATACTATCTCTCAAAAAAGATACCCCACTTGGAGATATTTCAAAATAAATTAACTTCGGTTTCCAGAAAATCAATTTATATATTAAAATCCCAATAACCTTAAACATACCTGCAAAAGCTAATAAAAAAGATCCCATTTTAAATAAGGAAGAATAATTATTCAATTTAATATAATTAATGTCATAATTTTTATTTAATAACTTACTATTTAGATATAAATCATTCATTTTAGCTGCACCATGCATTGGTGGAGGTAATCTTACCAAAAATAATATTTTTTTTTGTTTAAACATCATATCCCTTATACACACTATAACAATTATATTTTTCTAAAAATTACTTCTTTTAATTCTTTTATTGTAATTGTATTTGTAAATAATAAAAACAAACCATAAATTATAGCTCCCATTAAAACAGATATCACCACATCAAATTTATTTTGAAACCATCCATTTGGAAATAAAATATTTTCACAAAAATAAAGACAAATAATCATAAAAATACTACCTACAAAAGGATAAATTAATTGCGTCCAATAATTTAATGGAATTATTTTTTTAATTTTAAAATAACTACCAATAAATACAATTAATTCAGATAGGACCGTTACTATTGCAGCACCAATTATCCCATATATAGGAATAATTATTAAATCAACAATTACATTAAAGATTGCTGCAATTAAAACTAATTTAAAGTAAAATTTTTCTTGGTTCTTTATAACTAAAACAGAAGTATTATAGGTATTTAGAGCTACTAAAAAGAAAAATAGCATTATTATTTGAAAAGGAATTAACCCCCCAAGGAATCTAGCACCAAATGCAAGAGTAATTATTTTATTTGCAAAATAAATCCCCCCAAACACAATAGGAACACTAATAATCAATATATATTTTAAAAATAATTCTGAAACGAACTTATATTTACTTAAATTAATTTTATTACTTGACAATACAGGGAAAAATGCAAATGATAATATACTAATTAATGAAACAAGTAAACCCAAAAATGTATACCCAATAACATACAACCCTAATTGATAATCTCCAATCATTAATGATATCAATAGTTTATCTATGTTATAATATACTAATGTAAAAAAAGATATACCTGCAAAATAACTCGCAACTCTTATTTTTAAAAAAATATATTTGAAATTAAATTTTATATTCATTCTTATGAATTTTCTAATAAACCAAACTAAAAAACCACACGCAATTAATAACGACAACACATTTGCAATTAAAACCCCTATTAATCTAAAATTAAAATAAATTACTACAAATATAAAAATAACATATAAAAATTTTGAAAGAATTTCATAAATTGAATTATACTCCATTTTTTGAAATGAATTATAAAAACTAATATAAAAAGTACTTAGTGTGCTTAAAATAATAAATGGAATGCCTAAAAATATTATTAATTCTTTTATATAAAATGATTTATTAATAAATATAGTTGTAACAACAATAAATAAAATCATTATTATTAACAAGAATATTTTTAATAAAAATAAACCATTAAAATATTCGCTTGCTTTTTTTGGATTTTTAGCTAAATCTCTATAGATTACCCACGAGATTCCAAAATCTCCTATAATTAAAAACAAACCCACAAAAGACAAAATAAAATTTAATTGACCATAACCTTCAACACCAAGATACCTTGGAATTAAAGTAATTGTAATTATTGACAAAAGATATACAATTATCTTTGATATAATCATCCATCTTACGTTCTTTATTATTGTTGAAGAATTTGATTCCATATACCTTCATTAATTATTTAGTTTTTATTAATTTATATCTCGCAGAACTAAACGCAAAAAGTACTCCTTTAAATGTTGGAATAATTCTTTTGTGTATGTATTTATAGTTGGTTATTAATCTATATAACCATTCTAAACCAATTTTTTGAAAAAATACAGGTGCTCTTTTCTTTTTATTGGTTATAAAATCAAATGCAGCACCCACATTAAATATTCCACTAACACATATTTGGGATAAAATATCATTTCCAAGGATTTCTTGCTTTGGATTTCCAACCCCAATAAATAAATAACTTGATTTAGATTTATTTATCAAAGTAATTATTTTTTTTCGTTCTGCTTCTGCAAACCTTATGCCTTTAATGTACGGTGGATTATAAGTAAATAAATTCTCCCGATTTAAAAAATATTTGCGTGAAATAAAATCTAGATCTTTATTTTCAAAACCTATAAAAAAAATTTTCTGGTCAGTAGTTAACTCTTTATTAGATAAAAACTGTTCTGTGAAATTTGGGCCTTGTAATCTCATAATATTTTTAAAGAATTTAAGTCTAAGAACTAAAGCAATATATGCGCTATCTATAAAATTATAATTATTATTTTCTACAATAGATAATGATTTGTTAAATACATCGTTTTTTTTAAATAAATAAACACTATAGGCATTTAAAAAATTAAAACAATATTTTCGATTATATTCTAAGTTTACTGATATTAATTTTTTTATTTGATTAAAATTACTTCCAGTAAAATCTAATTTATTCATATTATTATCCATATTAGTTATTTAAAAATAAAGCCACAAATATATTATAAATAAAATATATTTTTAAATTGAACTAAAATACATATTATTATATATAAAAAATAAAGTGTGCAAAAAGAGTAAAAATTATGGAATATATTGATTGGGTAATTTCAAGTGCAATCTTTTTTCTTGTGCTTGTAGGTGTAATTTCTTTTTTACCAAACTATGTACCTATTAATAGAGTAGACTATGACGCAATTGCTTATTCTAATGTTTTTAATACAATTACACAAGTAATTCCAACCTACACAATAATAAATCCAAATAATGATGGAGAAATATATCCTTATTCAATAAATTTAGATGAAAATATAGGAAGAGGAAACTCGCTAACGGTTATAGATAATAATGTAGTTTATGGCGTTGTATCTGACAAAAATAAATTTTATAATTTTGATGCAAACCAAGATTATAATTATCCAAGTAGTAATCTAGTTTCTGTTTCTTCAACAAAAAGAGTATACACAAATAATCTAGATGTTAATGTAACTGACGCAAAAGCAAAGATTAGCTTATTTAAAGACACAAATCAAACAATGGATTTTAATTTGATTTTTTCAAGTAATTTAACTGTTGAAGATACAAACTATATTTCAATTATTAAAAACCCAAGTGCAGAAAAAAAAATAATTATTTTCCCACAAGCAAAAGAGTTTTGGGCTTATATTCCATTAAATGAAGATGTTAATCTAAGTATGGATAATTCAGGAGCAATTGGAACAAATAATTATTCTTATTATATAGAAGATGATAATACAAACAAATATATCTGGACAAAAGTAGATTTAGATGCAGATCAAACAAAAACAATATATATTACAAAAACAGATGGGTATTCCCCAGATGGAAATAATGTTTTTTTCTTTTTTGATGACTTTAATGGAACAACTCTTGATTTAAACAAATGGCAAGTAATTGCTGGTTCAGCTTATTCAGTATCTAATAGTTTAAGAATAAATACAGGCGGAATAAGTGTAAAGACTGCATTTGATGTTAACCTTGAATCAAACTATATTGTTAAACTAAGAGCAACAACAATAAACAATAGTGACAATTTTGGGGGAACTCTCCCTCAACTTTGTTCATCAAGATATGTACTTTCAGGTAATGGAGGTTCTGATGCAACAATAATATCACTTAAAGGAAATTCAGCTTCTACCCAATTACAATTATATGCTGGAAATGGAAATCAAGCAAGTTATAATATTGTATCAGGTCAAGTTCTAGTTAATCCAGTAGACTACAATATATTTAACAACTATGATTTATATTTGAAAAATACTACTTTTCAATATTTTAGAGATGGAAATAGTTTATATAATTCATCATCAATAACTTGGTCAAAAAATTTAAAATATTTATCTATTGGTAATGTTTTTGAATCAAATACAGATGTAGCAGACATGAATTATCTATATTTATTTATAAGAAAGTATACTGCTAATGAACCAACAATAACAGTTACTTCTATTAATTCAAACACATATAAAGTTGAAATAAAAAATAATGAAGCAAGCCCGCTAACTAACTATCAAGTAAGAATACCAAATACTATTATTGGGGTTACATCTAAATCAGATAGCCTTAACTTAAGTGATTCTATTAATACAATATATGTTTCTCCAGACTATAATCTTGGAATAAAACAAGATTCTCTTAAATTAATTGAAGGCCAAAATAAATTCCTTATGCAAAATGCATTTGATGATTTTGGAAATAAAACTGATTGTAATTTCTATTATGTTGATGAAAACAAAATAGGAATAAAAGATTGTAACACTAATGCAATCATAAAGTTTAGATTCAGAGAAGAAACAATTAACCAAGAATACCCTACACAAAGAATAATTAGAACAAAAGAGAGAATGATTACAAGTGAAAAAATAGATTCTCTTTCTCCAACAGACTACTATTTATCTTTAACAAGTACAGGCACAAATATTGAGAAAGGAATAAATAGAAATACATTTGGAAAGATATTTGTAAACTATTCTAAATATCTTTCTTCAGATGGAATAGAAAAAATAGTTAAAGTCTATATTAAACCTAACTAGTCCTATTTTTCTATTTTTAAAAAACAGTAAACTTTAAAATAATAATTAATACTGCAAAACCAACAGTTAACCCAACAACCATTTCAGGACTTAATTTTGGACCACCCATTGTTTCATTAAACTTCATAATTCCAATTGCTGAACTTGGATTTTGAGTTGTATTTTTTGAATGCTGCCATTTCATATAAATAACACCTTTTTAAATAATATTATACCTTAATTGTATATATATTAATTAAAGGTAATTATTAAATAGGTTACTATATTATATATTAATTGAAAAAGGAACTATTTTAAACTTAAAAGAAAGATAAAAAATGGATGAAAAACAAAAAAAGATTGTAAGAAGAAGCTTGTTCATTCTTCTTTTATTGATTATACTATTATTTGCAATGATTTGGACAGGAAACATACGTTGTAGATCGATACCTGGAATGTGTAATATTTATTGGGGAACCCAAACATTAATAACTGGAAGAACGCAACCTGCAATATTAATTGTTTATGATCCAAATGATAGTAAAGGGCTCGGTAACCCATATTTACTAGAAAATATAATTTCAGATAAAAAACATTTAGGACTTCATCCAAGTCTTGAAAACATAAACTATATGAGCTCTGAAAAACTAAAAGGAGTTAGTTTAGTAATAGTTGAAAGATCAAGAATTATGTCAACCAATAAACTAGTTATGTTTCAAGATTATGTTGCAAAAGGTGGTAGACTTGTCTGGATTGGAGATGCAGGAGTTGAACTTGATACTGATAGAAAAGGAACAACAGACAAATACTTAACACAAGGAGACATAGATGGCACCTATGATGGAAACCTTGTGAGTAATTGGGCAAGACTGGATAGTGAAGGATATATGATAAGATTTGATGAATTTATTGGAGTATCTTACATTGATACTTTTTGTAACATAAAAGAATGTAAAGAAAAAGAATATAAAATAAATGATTTTGATAATAAAAAGATTGTTGTTAGAGCACCAGATTACATGAATGGAAATCTAATTCCTACACCAAATCACCCATTAGTTTATGCATTAAGAAGTACGCTGCCAATTAAAGATGATTTTGCAATTGTTGAAGTTATTTCAAACAATCCCACTCCATTAAAAGTAGATTATGGATCAAGATTATTTAAAGATAAAAACACAAGCGTAAGCTCAAGTGATGTATTTCCAGTAATTGTTACAAGTAATTCTAATAAAGTTGCTTATTACTCTATACCTCCAGAATCATTATCAGAAATTGATGACAAAAACGGATACTATTCATTAATTGAAAATATGATTGATGGAATGATAAATTAAATTGTGAATAAAAACTATGATTAAATCACTTGAAGTAATAATTGCAATAACTATATTATTTTCCTTTCTTCTTTTAGTTTTTCAAAATATACCTCAACAAAACATACAAAATAATCAAATGGATAGAATATTTAATATTCTTAAACTAAAAGCAGACAATTCAGAGTTTAGAAGTAAAGTTAATGATAGTAATCTAACTGGAATATACTCTGATTTATATGATTATATTGATGTTTCATATGGCGTAAGTATCTGTTTTGAGATTACAAATGATTGCAACACATATAATATTGATAATAACTATAAAATAACAAACACAATCGATTATTATTTCTTTGACTCAAACAAAACAATATTAATAAAAACTTGGGCAGAATAAAATATGACTATAAATAAAAAAGGCTTTACTTATATAATAATCGTAGTTATATTAATTTCATTAATAACTGTGCTTGTACTATTAATTAAAGAACCATTAAAAATTGAAAAGAACGCACCTAAATTAACAGAAAATTATATTCAAGAACTTAATTATTTACTTGACTCAAATTATACATTAACAGACATAAACAACTTTAATGCAAATTTTTATGATTATATTAGAGCACATAACTTCGAGATTAAATTATGCACCTTAATTGAGAATGGAACAAAAGTGTATATAAGTAACTATACAGGAGAAATACAAAAAGGAGTTGAGCATAAACAAACAATCGAGATACTTAGAGAACAAAATCCAGGAAATCTGTCTATCTCAAATTGTGTACTTGATTATAATTCAGACATTAAAATATCCTATTATATAGAAATAAGAAACCAAAAAACAAAAAACATAGTTTATCTTAAAGGTAATAATGTGAATGATTCTAATTTTGTATTAGAATAAAATAGTATATTTCTAAAGATTATAAAGGAAATAGATATATTTATAAATCATATCAACATATATTTTATGATACTAAACTTTAACAATAAATATAATATATTATGATTAAAACTAAGAAAAGGTGTATTTTATGGCAAAAATGATAGAATTACTAGATGAAATAGAAACAAGAAGTAATGGAATTACAGCAAAACTTGAAATGCTAAGAACTTTAGAAGACCAAAAAGAAAAAATTGATGAAGAAATTAAAAGAGCAAAAGATAAACTAAAAGAAGATACAATTACAAAATTTACATATGCAACAATGCAAGAACTAAACCAAAAGAACTTAGAAGATAACACAAATCAAAGAAAAAAGATTTGGAATGAAATTGCAGAAGCAATCAACACAATTAGCGACAATTTAAATACATTAAAGGAATCATACAATCAAAAAGCAAATATTGAGGATGCTTCACAAATAATTAATGACACTAAAAAATAAAATATGGGAAAAAATGAAGAAATATGGAATTTCCCAAACCAGAAATATTAAAAAAATACATAAAAAGCATTGAATACATAAGAACACTAGAATCAAGTAGAGATAAAGAAGATAATGAAGTATTTCAAAAATTAATTAATAAAGAAATTTCTGAAAAAGAAGCATATCTAATTCTTAAACAAAAAAAAAAAATTACTTCTTCTAAAGAATTAGACACAAAAATAATTAATGAAATTATAAACTATAATAATATTTTTGTAGATGTTTGTCAAAGTCTTGGCGTAATTGGAATTCCAAAGTATAAAATTAAAAAAAGAAGTACAGGAATACTTAACTTAATAACTGGACCAAAACTAAAAACACAAATAGAACCAAGTACAGAAACATTACAAAAACCAATTACTCCTATTCTAAAAGAAACCCCGAAAAGCCAAGTGCCAATTACTACAAAAATAATTAAACCTGAAGAAATACAAGTAGATAATATCCCACAAACAAGAGAAATGCCAATCATTACAATATCAAAAGAAGAACCAATTAAGCCAAATGTAATTACTGAACCAATTATAAGTACAAAAACAATTACTGAGGAAATACCTATTGCTCAAAAACGCGTAGTTGTAAAAGAAAAGAAGCCAAATCCATTTAATAATTATATAAATAATATTTCAAATGAAATAAAAAACCTATTCAAGTCAAGAAAAGAAAAAAATGCAATAATAAATAGTGCAAAAGAAGAAATTATTATTCATCCTCCAAGATTTGAAATGCCAAAAGATTTGCTTCCTGAAAACTACCAAGCATTGATTCCTGGGTTTGCATATGCATTTATACAAGAAATGAGTAATTCATCAAAAAGATATACTGTTGCAGAACCAGAATTAACAAAAGAAGAAACAAGAATACTTGAAGAAACAAAAACAACATTAATTAATAAAATTTCTTTAGCAGATTTATCAAATGAATCCCAAATGTATACAATGATTGAAAATCTGTTTACAAAAAGTAAAGTTAAACTAGATAAAAAACAAAAAGATAAAATTGTTTATTATATAATTAGACAAGTATCTGGTCTAGATAAAATTGAACCATTAATGCATGATACTTTAATTGAAGATGTAGAATGTGATGGAATAGGAATACCAATTTTTATTGTTCATCGTAAGTATGGCCACATTATGACAAACATTCAATTTGATACAGAAAAAGAACTACAACAGTTTATAATTAAGATGGCTCACCTATGTAAAAGCTATGTTTCATATGCATCCCCTCTATTAGATGCTATATTACCTGATGGTTCACGTGTTAATGCAACTTTAACTAGCAATGTTTCAACAAGAGGACCAACATTTACAATAAGAAAGTTCCCTCAAAAACCATTAACCGCAATAGATTTAATTAATTCAGGAACAATAACATCTACAATTGCAGCATATTTGTGGACTGCACTTGAGTTTAAGAAGAACATGCTATTAATTGGTCCTACTGCTGGAGGTAAAACCACATTATTAAATGTAATATCTTCATTTATTTCTCCTGGACAAAGAGTTGTTTCAATTGAAGACACAAGAGAAATAAACTTATTAATGGAAAACTGGATACCTCAAATAACAAGACCTGGTTTTGGTCCACCTGATTCATCAGGTAAAAGATATGGTGAAGTAACAATGATGGACTTATTAAAGGAATCATTTAGACAAAGACCAGATTATTTAATATTAGGTGAAGTTAGAGGAGAAGAAATGTCTTTAATGTTCCAGGGAATGGCATCAGGTCACTGTTCTTTATCAACAGTTCACTCTAAAAACGTAGACTCTCTTGTTACTAGATTAACAACACCACCAATTTCACTTGATCCCAGCTTACTTACTTGTTTAGATATAGTTATTGTAACTGGATTTAAAGGAAGCAATGAAACAAAAAGAGAAATAAAAGAACTTGATGAAATACGTGGATTTAATGTAAAAACTAGAAAAGTAGAATACAATGCAATTTATAAATCATATGAGAAAGAACCAGAAAAGAAAGAAAATGATGATTTATTTACAACTGCATTACCAATAATTTATAATTCAGATTTATTGAAAGATATTTCAAGAGAACACAATATAGAACCAAACATGCTTCTTGAAATGATTACAAAAAGACAAAAGTATATTGAATCATTAACTAAAAATCCACCTGCAGACTATATTGCATTCAAGAAATTATTAAATGCATATAAATTAACAGAAGCAATAAGTATTGATTAAAAAAAATACCTAAAATAAAGAGTCATCATTTGATCCTCTTATGAAATCATCATTTCTTTTTGATTTATTTTTTTCTTTATTCTTATTTCTAATACTTCTAGAAATTAACACAATAATTATTACAAAGATAATACCACCAGCAAGCCAATAATAAATTGAACTGGTTGTGTTTTCATACTCAATAAATCCTTCAGATAAAATATTTTGAGATTTTGATTTAATTGATTTTATTTTTGGAATAATTTCTTTATAACGCCCTTTTGAATAAAGCTCTTTAACCAAAGCATATTCACTATACAATAAATCAACATCTTCTTGTGCTTTCCAATTCAATCTATTTGTTGGATCTAATATTATAGACACAACACTGTTAAGATTATCATATCTTGGAAAATCAGAATCAAAATTATATAAACTTGCTTTTGCATTAACATAATCCATTCTTGAAATAAAATTATTATAATAAATCATTAAGCCTTTATTCTCTGTCGTTGCATTTGTAGTTATTACTAAATTTGAATAAAACGTATTTGTAGAAGAAAGAGAATCATAAATAAAAGACACTTCTGAATTAATTGTTGTTGGAGCAGAAATAAAGCTTAGTATACTTCGTTTATCTTCATCACTTAATTGCTTACTTGCAACAACTATTTTTGTTGCATTATCTGTTGCATCTAAATAATCAAGTGCTAACTTAGAAATATCTGAATAACCTTCAAAAGAATAACTAAACTTGCTTGTTAACTCAGATAATTTTGAACAGTTTGGTTCATAAACAAAATCAGATTGACTAGTATATAGTTCTTTTAAATTAATTTTTAACTTATCAATAGAACTACTAAGTATTACAATCTTATTTTTTGTATTTGTTATTTCAGTTTTAACTTCTACAGGATAATTGGATGCGATTAATCCATCAAGTCTTGATTTCTTTGAATTTAATAAATTATTTAATTGATCCATTCTATCAAACAATTGAGTAGAAAGATAATTCGTACTACTAGAATAATATAAAGATCTTAAAATATATTCTGATCTTAATAATGAAATTGAAGTGCTTTGGTCTTTAGAATATATTTTTCCATCAAGCTCAGAAATAATTACAAAAAAAGAAATATCATTTGAACCAGAGATAATAGGGATTACATAATAATTATTATTATCACAAGTAACTGCACCTTGAGAGAAAGCATCAATCATCTCATTTTCTTGTAAATAACTTTTTGCAGTATCTTGAGCATTAAATAAAGATAAAGCATAAACTGTATTTATACAGAACAAAAATAAAAATAATATAAAGAGTATTTTTCTCATTTTCTTTCACATTCCTCTTCTGAAATTAAATCATGATTTTTTGAATAAGTATCATCTCTAACCAATAATTTATAAAATAAATAAACATATAATAGCCCAAGTAATGAAAATGCAATTGTAAAATACAATTGAACTATTGAAACAACTAATATTGCAAAAACAATTGCAAAGTATTCTTCAATAATAACCATTAATGGAATTGATTGAATTGTATCTAATATTTGGTTTTTTAGTTTAACACTATTTAGATTACCATATGCTTGAGAAATATCTTTTTCTGTGGTTGGTTTAGATAATTGAACAGAAAGATCTTCTATAAAATTAACATAATTTTCTGCTTTTGGATCAGTAGACGTCTCCAATGCCCTGTATTCGGGAGATTGCATTATATACTCCACTGCTGATTTGGTACTTATTTTACTTATACTGTATGAAGTACCAAGCCATTTACTTAAATCATCCCCAACAAATAAATTTACAATACCTGCTTCCATTGTATGTGCTGAATCTTTTTGATGAGGATAAATTAAAAGTATAATAATAATAAACAGAGAAATTGTTAATAATAAACTAATTTTTGATGTTGCAAAATTACTAATAGAGAATAATTTTGTTTTTTGTTCTCCTCTTTCTCTAAATTTATGATAGGCAAGAATAGTAAGAAGTATATGTGAACACAAATAAAACAATCCAAATAATAAAAAAGCACCTCCTTTACCAAATAAGAGAACACTAACTAAAAAACCAAGAATAATTCCAATGGAAATTTGTAAGATATCTAATTTTTTATTAGAACAATTTGATAAGGCAATGATAATACACGATGTAATTGGAAAGAATAATAAAAACAATAAAAAGTTAGTTGTAAAAAAAGTATTAACCATAGATGGCAAATCAAATATAATTAATAAATTAAGAGATACTTTTGATGACACATAAAAATAAACCCACAGCAAAATAGATGTAAATATTAAAAAGATTTTTAAGATACTTTCACGTGATAAAAAGTCATCTCTAAAGCTCATCTACTTTCACCAAATCAATTAATCCATCTTTAGTTATTATAAAACTTGTTTCTGCTTGACTCACATAACTTCCTTTTTTATCAATCAAAACAGGATAAGTCCCAACAGCACCTGTTTTTAATAATTCCCTTAATGCAAACTTTCTAGTAAAACTTGTCATTCCTTTACCTATCCAATATTCCGAAAATGGTAAACCATTATATTTTTTAATTTCATCTAGAAGAATTTTTGAATCTTTATTTCTAATTGGTCTATCTTCTATATATTCAAAAATAACAACCTCATCACCCTCAACAACATACCCGTCACCAGTTGATGAAAAAGGTTCTATTGCAAAAGCGCTATCTATTTCTGAAAACTTAATTTTAACCCCATTGTTTACATTAGGAATAGATGGAGAAGAATGAACAACATAATGCTCTAGAACATGTCCTGTTAAATTAACTATTGGTTTATAACCATATGATTTAATTGTTTTTTCAATTATATTTCCAATATCTGAAATTGTTGCAGTTTTTGGATTCTCTGTTAAATATTTTTTAGTATTTATTAGAGCCACATCACTTGATTCTTTTAGTTTTTCATGTTTCTTAGAAAAAATAAAAGTCCTTGCTGAATCAGATAAATAACCTTCTACTGAAACTCCAATATCAACTTTAAGAACATCTTCTTCTTTTAAAATATATGGTTTTTCTGGATTATATGTATTATGGGCTGCTTCATTATTAATTGATAAATTAACTGGCCAAGCAGGGATTCCTCCATTTTCAAGAATAAAATAATTTATTTTATCCCCTATTTCAAATAAATTAGAACCTGGTTTTATAATAGTTGATGCAAACTTTTGGGTTTTATGATTTATTTGACCTGCTTTAATATATTTCTTAATAATCTCATTGTCCATAAAAAATCAAATTAAATTATTTATTTTTTTTTAATATTCTTTTTAATTGAATCTCCTCGTGCAAGAATAAACATAATTGATAATGCAATTACAAATCCAAGAACAATTGGAATATCAGGAACTGGTATTTTTTTATCTCCTTTCTTAACTGTAAAATATTTTTTGTAAGTATTATTTGTTGGGTTTCCTCCAGTTTCATTAGTTATATTTGCAAAAATTGCATATGGTTCAGAAGAATAAACAATATTTAGATCTTGTGGAAGAATTACAGTATAAAAAGTACTAATTGTATTAGCTGAAACAGAATTAGATACTTGAAAATTCATTTTAACTGTATTATCTGGATTCAATATTGAAATAGTAACATTTATGTCATTTGCAACTGAACTATTATTTGCAAGAACAAGTCCAAAATTTAGATCATCAGTACTATTAATTGATTGAGAAACAATAACATCATTTATTCCAAAATCTAAATAAGCCCCAAAAGAAGTTGGAATAATTAAAATCATTATTAGTATAAATATAATATTTAATTTCATATCTAAATCTCCTAATATAAAATATATTTTGGTTATTAGATATGATATATAAAGCATATATAAATATATTCTTTTTTATATTTAAAAAAAGAAAAGTAGATTTATTTAATTAAAAAAAGATTAATGAAAGAATAAAAAATAAGGCTTAACCTTATAATTTATATTCTCCTGATTTTACTTTTGCAGTGATTTCTTTAATGGATTTATTATCAACTGTAACACCCATTGTCCTACAAGTTCCAAGAACTTCAAGAACTGCAGATTTATCTGTTTTTGAAATTAATTGAGGATACTTTGCTTTAGCTATCTTTTTAACTTGTTCAAAAGTTAAGTTACCTGTAATTTCAGTTCCTGCTTTTCCTGTTCCTTTTTTAATTTTTAAATCTTTTTTAATTAATGCACTTGTCATTGGAGAGCCGACTTCAATTACAAAATCTTTATTACTATCAATAATTATTGAAACTGGGACAGTAATTCCTTCTAGATCTTTTGTAATTTCATTGATTTTATTAACTACTGCCATTGTATTTACGCCAAGTGGACCTAATGCTGGACCAATTGGTGGGCCTGCGTTTGCATGACCTGCATCAACTAAAACTTTTATTGTTTGTGCCATATTTATATCACTCTACTTTTTTTTATTTTAATTTAAAACCTTTATATTTTCTGCTTTTATTGTAATTGGAATTTTTACAGTTGCATCGAATAATTCAATTACAACCTCTTCTTTTGAAAGATTTACTCTTACAATCTTTGCGCGTGAACCTTTAAATGGTCCAAGTATTACTTCAACAGTTTGACCTGGTTTTAATGAAGTCATTAATGGCCGAGATTCAAGAACTCCTGCAATTTCTTTAATATTAATATTTCCTTCAACTATCTTCCCACCTTTAATGTGAGGTACATTATGGATTAATATTTCAACAGTTTTTTCAGAATCAGCTTCTACAAGAATATAGCCCTTTAAATCAGCCATTTCAACAAGAGAATAAACCTCAAGTCCTTCTTGCTTAGACCTATTTTGAAGCATATCAATAATAACTTTTTCTTGCCCAACAGTTGTTCTTATTGTAAATATCATATTTTATCACACACAATTAATTTAAAATCCGAAAAAATTCATTATTACTTTTATTAAAAAACCAATAATACCAATAATTATAATACCAAGACCAATAATTTTTGCCATTAACCAAAATTCTTTTTTTCCTGGCTTTTGAGAAATTGAAATTATTCTTCTTGATGATAACAAAAATTCTTTGAATTTATCAATAAACTTCATACATTTTCACAATTTAATTATTTTATTTCTATATGCTGCCTATTCCAAAATCAACATCTTCTTCTTTTGAATTAGGTGTTACATTATAATTACTTGCTCCATCAAGGTATGGTATTGTTGCACCAGCAATAACAACCATAACTCTAACTGCATTTCTACTAAAATTATCATCAATCATTGCACCCCAAATAATATGTGCATCTTCAGATATTTTAGAAGCAACAGTTTCTACAATTAATTCTGCTTCTTTTAAGGTCAAATCATTTCCACCCAAAACATTAACAAGTGCTTTTGTTGATGTTGAGATATCAATATCAAGTAAAGGAGAAGTTAATGCGTTTTCAACAGCTTGCATTGCTCTTTGGTCATTTGCTTTATCTGTTGAACTTTCTCCAACACCAATCATTGCCATTCCACCTTTTGAAAGAATAGTTTTTAAATCTGCAAAATCAAGATTAATTATTCCTGCTTTTGTTATTAATTCAACGATTCCTTTAACTGCTTCAGTTAAAATTTTATCCACTTCTTGGAAAGCAATCTGAAGTGGTAGATCTGGAGCAATTTCTAAAATCTTATCATTTGGAATTAATATTAATGTGTCTACTTCTTTTCTTAATTTTTCAAGACCAGAAAGTGCGTTTTCAATTCTTTTTTTTCCTTCAACTGCAAAAGGCAATGTTGCAACTCCAATAGTTAATGCATTAATTTCTTTTGAAAGATTTGCAATTACTGGTGCTGCACCAGTTCCAGTTCCCCCACCAAGCCCACAAGTTACAAAAACCATGTCTGCTCCTGATATTAATTTTTTAAGCTCATCTTTTGATTCTTCAGCTGCTGCTTGCCCAACATCTGGATTTGATCCTGCACCAAGGCCCTTAGTTGTTTTCTTACCTATCAATATTTTTTTATCAGCAACAACTTTTATTAATGCTTGTGCATCTGTATTTAATGCAATTGTTGTAACTCCTTCAATACCAGTTGTATTCATTCTAAGAAGAGTGTTATTACCTGAACCACCAACTCCGAAAACAAATATTTTAGGAAGAGAAGTATTTAGAAATTCTTCTAATTCTCTATCTTCTTGACTCATGGTTTGGGTAGTTTTTTCATTAACTATATTTTTACTTGTGTTAATCAAACTAGTTCACTCTCCACATTTAAACATTAGCTATAACTAAACAAAATTTAACTCATAATAAAATAAGTATATATAATATATATAAAGAAAGCTTTATAAATATAATATCTTACCTTTTCTGTACTAAAGAAGGGAAAAAATATGATTGAACTAGAAGTATTAAAAGTTGCTAAAGACATTAAAGACATAAAAATACAAGGAGCAAGTAATATTGAGCTTGCTTCAATTGAATGTATTCTTAATTATATTTCTAAAACAAAATTAATTGCAGAAGAATTTATTAAAGAACTAACAGAAAATATTAATTATTTAATTGCACAGAGACCAAATGAACCTAAACTTAGAAACTCTTTAAATTATATTTTAATGACAGCAAATAAGTATAAGTTTGATGAAACCCACAATAAATTAATTCAAGAAATAAAATTATATGAAGAAAAAACAAAAGAAGGAAACAAAAAAGTATGTGAAATTGCATCAAATATCATTGTTAATGGGGGCAAATACCTGACTCATTGTCATTCAACAATGGTCGAATACATGTTTAAGATTGCGCATGACAGAGGGCTTGATTTTGAAGTGTATTGTACAGAAACAAGACCAAGATATCAAGGAAGAATAACTGCAAAAAATCTATCTGATTATGGAATTAAAACAATATCTATTGTTGATTCAAGTGTAACTCATTATTTAAAAGAAATAGATTATTTTTTCACAGGTGCAGATGTTGTTTTTCCTGACGGGAGCATTATGAATAAAGTAGGAACAAACTTAATTTCATCTGTTTGTCCAAGATATTCTACACCACATATTGTACTCACAACAACTCATTGTTGTGAAATTAATTCTCTTTTGATGTTAACTGAAAAAGTTGAAGAAAGAGATGAAGAGGAAGTTTGGAGGCAAGAAGATGGCAGACCAAAAAATGTAGAAATTAAAAATCCTGCTTTTGATATTGTTCCGCATGAATTAATTGATAAGTTTATAACTGAAGAAGGAGTTTTCTCTTCAGAGTCTCTTTATTTATGGGTTAATAGACACAATCTAGGAAATAAATAAAACTCACAAAAAGTCTCCAAGCCCTTTTTGTTTTTTACCAGTTAATAACTCATCAGCAGACACCCCAAATACCTCTAAAATAGAATGAATTGCAGGAATTAGTTGATTATTAATATAATAATCTACATCATAATCTCCTTCAGCAACTAATTCTGGTAGTCTTGCTTTTTCAGAAATCGTTTTTCCACTTTTTCCAGTAATTATAAAATCAATTACATCTCCTGATTTAGTTTGCAAACCATTTTCTTTAGCATTAATTATTGCTGACATTGCAGGATTAATTGTTTTATAATTGCCAAGTTTTTTATGAATAAAAGATTGAATAATTAATTTATTATTAGGTATTCTTTTTTCTTTTAAATCCAATAGTACTTTTTTAGCAAAAGAAATTGCTTCTTTTGGGTTTTCTTGTTCTAGAACCAGTTCAAGAACTTTTTTTTGAGTTTCTTTAACTAAATTACACCAATCACGTCTAACTAATTCAAAACCTCTTACTTTAAGATTTCCAGCCCTATCCATAAGAGCATACTTTTTTTTTGCAGCAACCTTTTCTGATCTTGATAAAACAAATATTCCTGTTTTAAATAAATCTTCAAGCTCAAGTGACATAGATATTGGGAGTGTATTATTAACTTCTTGTAAATCAAACCTTAATTTTTCTTCGTCATCATATTTTAAAAAACAAGAATCTGTGTCGCCATAGATTACAACATAACCTTTATCTTCAAACATCTTAATTGTTTCTTGTATTTTAGTTCTTACTAAATGATACATTATAGTTAAACAGTCCTTACAATACCATCTTGCACCTGAAAAACCCATATATCCATAAGTTGAAGCTAAAAGTATCTTAAATGCATATTGCTTAGCATACAATTGGTTATATTCTTTTGTTCCTTTCTTATATTCTTTTTGCTTATTTTTCACTTTTATTCTAATACCTAAAAGAGATTCAAGTAAAGTAGGAACAAAACCTTTAGGTGTTTGAGACACATTGTATCCAAGAATTAAGGTTGTATTTTCTTCTGGAACACCAACTACATTAATATTTTCTGGACTTATATTATATGTAATTATTAAAGAAATATGAAAGCTTCTAAAGTCAACAACTGCAATATTTTTATGAAGCCCTGATAATGGTGTTTTAACAAAAGCACCTTGGAAAGTATGTTTTAGTCTTTGAGAAATTTGTTCTTGAGTAGGTTTATTTGGAATTAATAAATTAGTTTTTAAATAATAATTAATAAACCACTTTTCAACAAAAGAACCAGCAGAACCTCTTAAAACATCAAAAATGGGAGTATGAATTAATTTAGAAATTTCATAAACAATAGAATAGTATGATAATCCAAGCTCTTGTGTTGCAATTGTATCGTCTATGTTATACTCAATTATTCTTTTATAATCTTTATTTGAATATGCTTCAATCATTTCATTTGGAGGGCATTTAAGCTTTGGTTTTCCGGTTATTTTAGTAAAGATTGTGTTTAAGTCAAACTTAGAATAATTAAATACTTGTAAATAATTTAATAATTTAATTAAAACATAAACATCAAGATGAACACAACCATTAATTGAAACTATTTTTGACCTGCTTTTGTGAAAAACAACATTATGGCATCCAAAAATAAATTCTTCTGATTTTAAAGTTTTATATCTTTTAGACAAGTATTCTAAATCAAAACCATCTCCATTATAAGTCCAAAGAACATCTATATCTTTTTCCTTTAAAAAAGAAATAAAAGAATCAATCATTGAACTTTCAGTAGTAAAATAATTTATTTTGACTCCAGAGATATCTATATTTGGACTGACACCATCTCCTAAGAAAAAAACATTCTTTCCAATCTTATTCCCAATAATTGAAATAGATATAATTGAATCATGCTCATGAACTGGAAAGGTTCCATTTCTTGGAGGCAGCACTTCAATATCAATTGTTGCATAAGATATATCCTCTATGCTTGTATCATCAATTGATTCAAAAGATAATATTTTATTATCTGTATAATTAAATTTTATATTTTTAAAATTATAAATATTGTTATCTAAAAAAAATCTATGAATAAATGGAATATCATACTCATATAATTGAAATGTAAATTCTCTATTTTGATAATTTTTAAAAATATAATCTCTAGAAATAATTAAAGATTCTACATCATTAAATATTATCTTATATACATTCTTTGCGTTCTCTTTTTTTGTTTTAATTATCTCTGATATTCCTTTTAAGCTTGATTGCATTCCTTCTATTTCTTTACTAGTTAGTTCATTTTCTGAGCAAATATAAAAATATGGTGAGAAATCAAACAAATACTCTGCTTTATTTCCATTAAATTCTTTAATAACTATTTTAATACTTGAGTCTTTATAATATGCATCAATAATTGTTCCAGTACTTGAATTAACTTGCTCTTCAACCATAAATATATAGTATTAGTAAGAATTTAAAAAAGAAACTAAAAAAAAGAAAAGAAATTTAAAACAAAAAGAAAAGAAGAGAAAAGATAGCTATAAAAATAACAAGCATCAATATCTTAACGCCTACATTCTCTGTTTCAAACATTTCACCAATTAAGTTATAAAACATAGCTATATAATAAACAATAACCCAGATTGCAAGTAAAATTAACAAAACAATTCCAATTAAACCCCAAGTACCAATTACAGGTAAAGCAGTTGCACTAAATGCAAGAGAAGGGTTAGCAAACACTAATTTAATAAAAGGTATTGCTTGAGGTATAAATATTAAAGTAATTATTGTTGCAACTAAAGTTGAAATAATGTTTATTACTTTAAATGAAGCAAGACCTGAAAGAACGCGATTGAAATCATGTGGCTTAACTTTATAGTTTCCCCTAATAAAATACATTAATAAGAATAATATTATTCCAGCAATTAACCACCAAACTACAAAAGCCATACCAAGAGAAATTAAAAAATATAACCAAATTTTCTTAACTCCAATTAGCCCCATTATTATTGTTTCAAGTAGAACTGTAATTAAAATAACAATTGCTGCTGTTTTAACATTTACTTTATTATAAAAATGATTAACTAATTTCTTTGGAGAAATTCTTGCAATCTCTTTTTCATCTTCTGCCAAATTTTTCTTTTTCATAATCATAAGTCACTCACCAATAAAATAATATTTACTCTTACAAAATATATATTACCATAAGGTTTATAAATTAAATTTAAGTTAAAAAACAAGAAAAAACAACAAGAAAAGCTTTTTAATTACTACTTTACAAGAATATATAATAAGATTTGAATATTATTTATTAAATTAATAAAATGGTGAAAGATTATGGCAGAAGTACAAATTAGATTCGAACAAGTTGGAAAGATCAAAGAAGGACAATATATTTTAATCGATGGTGTTGTTTGTAAGATTGATTCAATAGATAAGTCTAAACCAGGTAAGCATGGAGCAGCTAAAGCAAGAATGGTTGCAACTGGCGTTTTTAATGACAAAAAAATGAATTTCTTAAAAGCAACCTCAGCAGACACAGAAGTTCCAATTATTGATAAAGGAAATGGACAAATAATTGCTGATCTTGGAGAAAAATATCAAATGATGGACATTGCAGATTATCAAACATATGAAGTTGAAAAAAGAGAGTTTACAAGTCTTCAATCAGGAGATGAAGTAGAATACATAAAAGCTGGAGATAATATTAGAATAATTAGAAAGAAGAATTAAATCTTCTTTTCTAGTTCTATTTTTGTAAAAAGATATTCCCCGCGTTTAACAATCTTATTCTCCATTATATTTGTATATTCTAGTTTTCTATGTTCAGGATTATTATAATCAAGTCCTAATTGAGAAAAAGCAATCTTCCATTTACTAGTTAAAAATGGAGATAACTCCAGAGCAAGTATTCTTAATGTTTCTAAAAGAGAATACATTACTTGATCAAATCTTTCTGGGTTTGTATTAATTAATTCCCAAGGTTTATTGTCTTGAACATATTTGTTTGCAAAAGATGCAATTTCAAAAACATCATAAAGTGCTTTTGTTAGCTCAATATTTTCATATCGTTCATGAATAACATTTATTTTTTCTTCAACCTTATTTGCAAGCTCATCCTTATAATATTTATAACCTGTTGCTTTATTTCTTTTTTCAGCAAGTGTTAATACTCTTGAATAAAGATTTCCAACTTCAGCAACTAAATCATTATTGATTCTCTCTATAAATGTTTTATTTAAAAAAGAACCATCAGCACCAAAAGATACTTCTCTAATTAAATAATATCTAAAAGCATCTGCACCAAATTTATTAACATAATCATCTGCATAAACCATATTACCAAATGATTTTGACATTTTTTTACCTTCGCTTGTTAGCCAACCATGAGCAAACAAAACTTTTGGTAAAGCATAACCTAAAGAATGTAAAAATATAGGCCAGTATACTGCGTGAAACCTAAATATTTCTTTACCCATGATCTGCAAATCTGGAACCCAATATTTATTAAAGTTATTTTCAAGACCAGATACATAATTAAATAAAGCATCAACCCATACATAAAGAGTATATTTTTCATTTACTGGAAAAGGTATACCCCAAGATACTTTCTCTCTTGAAATGCAAAGATCTTGGAGTCCTCTTTTTAGAAATGCAATAATCTCATTTCTTTTTGATTCTGGTTGCAAAAAGGAAGGATTTTTTTCAATATAGTCAAGTAGCCAATCTTGATATTTAGTAAGTTTAAAAAAATATCCATCTTCTTTTTCATAAGTAACTGGATGCCCATCAGGACATTTGTTATCAATTAAATCTTTATCCGTGTAAAATGATTCACAACCTTTACAATAATATCCTTCATAAGTTCCAAAATAAATATCTCCATTATCATACATTTTTTTAGATACTTCTTTTACTAAATTTACATGAATTTTATCTGTTGTTCTAATAAAACCATTATAAGAAATATCTAATTCCTTCCATGATTTCTTTGTATCGCTTACTAAATTATCCAAAAATTTCTTTACTGGAATTCCTGCTTCTTGAGCGGTTTGAAAAACCTTGAGTCCATGCTCATCTGTTCCAGTTAAATAAAAAACATCTGTACCTATAAGACGATAATATCTTGCAAATATATCTGCTGCTATTGTTGTATAAGCATGCCCTAAATGAAATCTACCATTAACATAATAAATAGGGGTAGTTATATAAAATTTTTTAGGAATATTAATTGTGTTAGTCATAAATATAAAATAGAATGAAAGAATTTAAATTCCTATTCCTTAATCTAAATTTCAATTTCAAACCCAGAAACTGGTGTCTGATAATTGTTCTTAACTAGAACTTCTGGACTAAATTCCCCTATTGTTCCACAAACCTTACCATCAAGAATAACTTTTGCACTTCTCCCTTTTATGTAATAAGGATAATTATCTTTTTCAAGCTTTAGCTCTTTTCCAAGCAAATTGCATAATGCAAGAAGAATACTGGATATTTCTGTAAAACTTACTTGAGTGTTTGCAATAACACAAGCAGTATGAAGAACATTTTTAGATCTTGTTTCAAGTGTTCTATCAAACAATACAACTTCATCACAAGCAAATATTTTTTGAGGGTATGACCTGTGCTGATTGTTTTGTAAAATTAAAAATAACTTAGGAGTTAACCAATTAGATATTATGTTAAGAGATGAATCTGCAGAAAAACCAAGATCAATATAATTATCTCCTGCAATATTAAAATTTTCAAAAGATAATTTCTTTGACGAAACTGTTAATGGCATAACTTCACAAAAACCCATTCCACTCATTATTTTAATAATATTATCTTGCTTTTCAGTTATTTTATCAAGAGAACCAACAGTGAAAATTTCAGGTACTCTTGGAATTATGTTTGAAAAACCATATGCTCTTGCAAGATCATCAAAAATGTCATAATCATGTAAAACATCAGATCTATATGGAGGAATAGATACTTCAAGTTTATCTTTATCAATTTGTTTTGAAACATAACCCATTCTCTTTAGTAACTTAATCCCAGATTCCATTGCAATATCTGTTCCTATAATCTTATTTGCTTGTTTAATTGAAATTATTCTTTTTTCATAAGTTAAATCTGGAGAAATAATTTTCTTATTATCTGGATAATTGATTGTAATTGAATAAATCTCTCCTCCAAGATCTGCAAAAGTTGTGGTTAGAATAGAAATAATATATTTTAATTTAGAAAGATTTGTTCCAGTACACTCAATAAAAATATCCTTTGTTTCTTCAGTAACTCTGCCCGTGTTTTCAGAATTTATTATTGGAGGCATTGAAAGAACTTCTTCCTTTGAATCCAAAAATAAAAGATATTTCTTTTTACCAAGAACAAGAGAGGAATATTCTATTCCTGTGGGGTGTTCTTTAAGAATCTCTTCTCCAGTTAATTCTTTATTTTCTCCAAGTGGAGTGAACTTAATCTTTTTAGGATCCTCAGCTAAAAAAGTAATTGGAAATTTAATTTTTTCAAGAGGATAAACTCCAATTGCAGCAGATTTTCGTCTTCTACCATATGTTAAATGTAATTTTTCTTGAATATTTATTATTTCTTTTATTTTTGAATCATCAAGATATAAATTCTTGACTATGGCGCACATTGTAAAAGCACCATATTCTCTTGCACTAGATAAAACATTAACATTAAATCCAGAATTTATTGAAGAATATATTTTTGGTTCTTTTAGGCTAAGATATTCTGTTAATGCTCTTAAGAAACCTGAGACGGACAATAAATCTATTCTTTCAGCAGTAAGTTCAATTTTTATTTCATCAGTTAATTCATTATAAGAATCAAGTTCAAGCCCAAAATCAAAAAGAATTTCAGATAATTGGTCAATAGTTAAATCTGGCCTGTTTATTTCTTCTTTTATTTTTTCAAAACTAATTTCTAAATTTGCCATAATCAATTCTCATTTATTTTTTTATTATAATTGTTTGTTTGCTATTTTATATGTTCTTAACCAATCAAGATTACATTCATCTCCATATATTTCTTTAATTGGCTTTTGGTATAATATCATTGCAACCCTTTCAACTCCAAGCCCCCAAGCAATAACATTATTCTTAATTTTATAAGGTTCAAGTGCTTCTCTTCTAAAAACGCCAGCATTAATAAATTCCATCCATCTTTTTTCTTTTTCAAAATAAACAGATGCTTCTACACTTGGTTCAGTATATGGATTATATGTTGGTTTAAATTTAATTTTATTGAGCCCAAGTCTTTTAGAAAACTCAGTAATAAATCCAATTAGTTCAGCTAGCCCAATATTCTTTCCAATAACAAAACCTTCTGCTTGATGAAACTCTGGTAGATGAGAAGAATCTGTTGTTTCATTTCTAAAAACCTTCCCTACACAAAAATATTTTGCTTGATCTTTATTTTCTAGAGCAAAAAAAGTCCTATATGTTACAGCTGTTGTATGCGGTCTTAACACAAGCTGAGTTGCAATACTTTCTTTCCAATCATAGCGATGTCCGGTAGATCCTGTTTTGCCCCCATTAATGTGCATCTCAATAACTTTTTTAACTAATTTTTTATCAGGTAAATCTCCAGAAATTGGTAAATAAAAAGTATCTTGAATATCTCTCATTGGGTGATCTTGAGAAATAAACATTGCATCCATTGGCCAGAAAGCAGTCTCCACATATGGACCTCTCATTTCTGAGAATCCCATTTCAAGATAAGCAGTTTTGATTGTATTTATTACATCCCTTAATGGGTGCATTCTTCCAACATCTGCTTGCTTAGGAAGAGCAGAAACATCAAACTCTTTAAATTTAAGATTTGAAAAATGTTTTGATTTTATTATTGTTGGAGTCAATTCAAGAACAGAATTCTCTGCAACCTTGTATTCTATTATTTTATTAAATATATAATTTTTTGAAATTAGTTGCTTTTTAGTGATTAGTTTACGTTTAATAAACTCGTTTATTTGGTTTTGGCTTACTTTTGATAATTGTTCTGTATCAATGTACTTTAAATCATTAATTAGATTTAATATTTTTTCTTTATAATCTATAGCCAATCTGATATTACCATCAACTATATTAATTAATTCATTTCTTTTTGCGATACCAAAAGCTAAAGAAATATCCTCACTTGATAAGTCATTTATTTTCAACTCTTTTAATAATGAGATATTTATATTTGAATTAGAAATTACATTACAAAATAATTCTTCAATTAGTTTTCCAGATATTGCTTGTTTTCCAGTTATTGTTAATTCAAAAGTATCAATCTTATTTAATTCTTCTAAAATAACTGATTCTGATTTTAAAAACTCAATTGATCTTCTAATTGAATCTACATCTATTTTTAAATCATTCACTAAATTATTGAATTCTGCGTTCTTATTCCTTTGAATATAATCATATATTTCTTTATCTGTAATTGTAAAAACTATACTCATTATAAATCACATATGTAAATAAATTAAACTTAAGAAAGACAAATAATTTATTCTTCAATTATTTCTTCATCAAAAAATTCTTTTTTTACTTTCTTTGGTTCAATTACTGAATTTTTTATTACAAATCTTCTTAATCTAGACTTTAATTTTTTTCTAAATATAAAAACAACTATAATCAAAGCAACAACAATAATTAAATAATTATATAATCCTTTTTGACTCATATCCCCAAATATATTTGAAAAAAAGAAGCTTGGTTTTGGTGGCTTCTTCTCCAAAGCCAATATTTTTAATTCATTTGATGAAAATCCAGATAACATTAATTTTCTAAAATCTATTTTACCTGGCGTTGAATCATCAAGTAATAATGGCTCATATAATGAAATTGTTAAGCTTGATTCTTTTGGTATTGAATAAAGGTGATTTACTACGAAATTATTAAACATATTCGAATTAAATTGCCACAATATTTCTTCTTCATTCTCAAAATAATTAATCATTGCTAGATCATTAATTGAATACTCTAAAGTAACCATTGTTTTAATATCATCAAACTTTATTGAAAAATTCATAGGAATATTTACGTAAATGTGTGGTCTTAGATTTGGGTCAATTAAAACTAATTTAGTTGGATCAAGATCAGCTTCTAGAATTTTTTTTTTAAAAATCTTTAAATCATCAACAACAGCATTATCTGATTCAATATACCAATTCTCAACAACATGTGTTGAAGTAGGAGAACTAATATAAATATATGTTTCGTAATTTGTTAGTTTTGCAGAACTAACGTTTGGTAAAATAAATAAACAAGTAAACAAAATTAGAACTAAAATTAATATGTATTTTTTATTCATATAATTACCATTAAGTTCCTGTCTTAGTACTATAAGTATATATACAAATACATTTAAATAACATATCATTAAATTAATAAATCAACATAAAACATAAGGATTTAAATAAAATACGTTCTTTAATATTAGTATGGGAATAAATATTAAGTATCTTGGGCACTCATCATTTCTACTAGATGTTGATAACAAAAAGATATTAACCGACCCTTATTTTGGAGAAAATCCTCTTGGAAATTATAAAAGACTTGTTCCTTGTTCTAATAAATTAGATGACATATTAAAACTGGATGCCATATTAATAAGCCATGAGCACATGGATGCTTTTGATCTTTCAAGCATAAACTATTTATGTAAAAAACACAATCCAAAAGTAGTTGCACATCATAGTATATTAAATAAAATAGAAATGAACAACCAATCAAAAGTACCAATCGATGAATTTGAAACAAAATTAGTTAATGATATTTCTATTTGTGCTTATCCTGCCCACCATCCAACTTCTTTTTATCCATTTAGTTATTTAATTAAAAGCAAAACAGGAAAATCAGTTTATTTTGCAGGAGACACATTTATGACAAGAGATCACGAAACAATTAAACCAACAATTGCAATTTTGCCAATTGGTGGGAAAAGAACAATGGATCTCATAACTGCTGTAAGGGTTTCAAAAAAAATGAAGCCAGAAGTATTAATCCCAATGCATTACAATACATTTGAAGACATAAAAAGAAACCCACAAGAATTAAAATATAAACTTGATGATACAAGTTATAAAATAAAAACAATAGTTCTGCCACCAGGAAAAAGTTTCAAATACAGTTAAATTAAATTTTGCGTGCAATTTAGTAATCTAGTTTTTCAATTATTAGATATTCATTTTCTATTCTAAATTTAACTTTATTTACTGCATTCTTTAAGTATAGATACGCATTTATATTTTCTAATATCTTATTATAGCCTGTTGGAAAAGAAATATCTATTCTTGCAAAACCTCCTTTACGCAACATACTTGCTACTTTAAGCAAAGTAACTTCTATATTAGATGAATGAACACCAACCCCCAAATAAGAATAAATGTAGTCATATTTATTTACATACTTAATATGATTTAGATTCTCAAAAAATGCTTTTTCAGAAATATATTCTGGGAAACCATTATTTCTAATAATCTCTTTTGTTTTTTTTGTTAATGAATCAGATAAAGAATAAGAATCAAAATTAACAGGAACATTTTGTTTATTTAACAATTCATAAAAATATCTTATTTCTGCCCCCTTACCTGGTCCAAGAAAAATTAAATCTAGTTTTCTATTATTTTCTTTAGACATATCTTTAAGTCTTGAAATATCTGATTTAATTAATTTCTTATCAGAAATAAATAATTTAAATCTCCCAAAATTAGGCCAACGTTCTCTTGCCCTTCCATTAATAAATTCTTCATCAACACTAATTGGACAAACTTGTTTTCTTCTTCCTGTTCTACAATCAATTGTATGAAAATGTATATTTGATTTATGTCTTGCAATAAGCCCAGAATTACTTATCTTTTTAAGATTGATTTTTGGCACCATAATTACTTCATTCAATTTAAGTTAATTGTAATCATCAATAATTTCAAATGAAAGATCATCTGCAATTATTGTATTCTTACTTTTATTTAATTGATTACTTAATTCAGTTTTATCTTTATATCTTGGAGAATAATGAACAATTACAACTTTTTTTGCTTTTATTTTCTTTGAAAAAGAAATGACTCCATTTATTTCTGAATGTTTCTTTTCTTTAGCTTGAGATAAAAACTCAGATCCAAAAGTAGATTCGTGTATTAAAATATCTATATTCTCAAGCACTTTTGGAGTACTTTTTAATGGGACTGTATCTGTTAAATATGCAATTGTTTTCCCAATTTTTTTAAAACTAAAATCAATTACGTCTTTTGGTTTAATTGTTTTCTTATTTAGTTTAATTGATTTACCATCAGATAGCTTCCTAAACATAGGCCCTTCAGGGATACCAAGCTTTATTGCTTTTTCTTTATTGAACTTACCAACCTTATCATTAATCTTAAAAACATATCCTAAAGTAGGAATTGAATGAACTAAAAATATTCCAGTTATGGTTATTACATCTGTCTTATAACTTGCATTTGGTTTAAGTTCATTAATAATTATTTGAAATGGAACTTTTAATCTTGCTCCTTTTAGGAATTCTAAAAGATTTCTCTTTTGAGAAAAAGGAACATAAATATTAATTGCCTCACTTCTATTGTTAAGCCCCATTGTTGCAAGCATTCCAGGAAGCCCATAATAATGATCTCCATGAAGATGAGTTATAAAAATATTGTCTATCTTAAGTAAACTCTCTCCTACTTTCATTATTTGTTGCTGAGCTCCTTCAGGGCAATCAAACAAATAATTCTTACCTTTATAATTAATTAGAACAGAAGTTAGGCTTCTTATTTTTGTAGGACTAGATGCACTAGTTCCTAAATAATATACTTTAATTTTATCAGACATAAATAATAAAGGCAACAAATATATTTTTAATATGTTTTATTAATAAATATATTAAAAATAAACAAGTAACATCTCTATTCTAATTTTTAAAAAAATAAATATTGACTTAATATGGATAAAAAAATAAAAGAAATTAAAGCACTAGAATATAAAGATACTAGTGAAATACAAGTTCCAAAACAATTAATTGACCAAGTAATTGGTCAAGATAATGCAGTTGAACTTATTAAAAAAGCCGCAAAACAAAAAAGGCATATTATGCTAATTGGTGCACCAGGAACTGGTAAGTCAATGATTGCTTCTGCTCTTGCAGAAATCTTGCCACCATATAAATTAAAAGATATTCTAGTTTATCCAAATAACGAAGATAGTCATACTCCACTAATCAAAGAATCTCCAGCAGGAGATGGGAAAAAAATTATTGATCAAGCAACAATACAAGCAACAAAAGAAATGAGTGGGGGAAAAATACTTGGCTTTATTTTCCCTTTTGCATTCTTAATCTTAGCAATTATATTTTGGCAAATGAAATGGTATTCTGATATTGTATTTGCTGCTCTTTTAATCTTATCTGGTTTTGTTATGGTTGCAACAGGTCTTTCTGCTCAAATAGGCCCAAAACCAAAAGCACTAACTCCAAAATTATTGATAGATAACTCAAAACAAAAGCATGTTCCATTTATTGATGCAACTGGTGCTCGTGCAGGTGCTTTATTAGGAGATGTATTACATGACCCTCTTCAATCTGGTGGGCTTGGAACACCAGCACACTTTCGTGTAGTTCCTGGAATGATTCATCGTGCAAATGGAGGTGTTTTATTCCTTGATGAAATTGCATCTCTTTCACCAAAATCACAACAAGAATTATTAACAATTTTACAAGAAAAAAAATATAGTATTACTGGTCAATCAGAAATGTCAAGTGGAGCAATGGTAAGAACAACTCCAGCTCCTTGTGATTTTATTTTAGTTGCTGCTGGAAATTATCAAGACTTAAACAAGGTTCACCCTGCAATAAGATCTAGAATAAGAGGTTCAGGTTATGAATGCCATATGAATATGGAAGTACCCGATACAATTGAGAACAGAAACAAAATGGTTCAGTTTGTAGCTCAAGAAGTTACAAAAGACACAAAAATACCACACTTTACAAAAGATGCTGTTGATGAAATAATATTTGAAGCTAGAAAAAAAGCTTCCAGAAAGAATCATTTAACTTTAAAACTAAGAGAGCTTGGTGGACTTGTAAGAGCTGCAGGAGATGTTGCTGTTGAACAAGGAAAAACAATTGTAACAAGAGAAGAAGTTCTTGTTGCTAAACAATCATCTGGTTCTCTTGAACAACAAATGGTATCTAAAATGATGGAAATTAAAAAAGAATATGATATATTTAAAACAAATGGAACTCTTCTTGGAAGAGTTAATGGTCTTGCAGTTCTAGGAGAAACAGATGCAGGAGTAATGCTTCCAATTGAATGTGAAATAACGCCTGCTCAATCAAAATCACAAGGAAAAATTATTGCAACAGGTAAACTTGGCATAATTGCAAAAGAGTCTGTTTCAAATGTATCTGCAATATTCAAGAAGTTAACTGGAAAAGATATAGCAAACTATGATATACATATACAATTCCTTCAAACATATGATGTAGAAGGAGATTCAGCTTCCATTTCAATTGCATCAGCTGTTATTTCTGTTCTTGAAAATGTTCCAATTAAGCAAGACATAGCAATGACTGGATCTTTATCAATTAGAGGAGAAGTTCTTCCTGTTGGTGGAGTAACAGGTAAAATTGGGGCAGCAATAAATTCAAAGATTAAAGAAGTAATAATACCTTATTCAAACAAAGATGATGTTGTTTTATCAGAAGAAGACAAGAAAAAAATAAAGATAACTCCAGTTAAAAACATTTGGGAAGTAATTGATGTTGCATTTAAAGATTGCAAAGAAAAAACAGAATTACTAAAGAAAGTAAAAGGATATAAATAGTTTAATCCTTTTATTTTAATTTATTTATTAAAATAAATTTGCAATCAAAATTCAATAATATTTTATTTTCTAGTTTCTTTAGAGCAAGATATTTTTTTATATTTTGAATAATAATAGGATCTTTTACTCTTATTCTTGCAAAACCACCTGGCCGCAACATACTTGCTATTTTTAAGATTGCTATTTCAGAATAATTGGTGTGGTGAGCAGGTCCAAGATAAGAATAAATATAATCATATTTATTAACTAAATGTAAATGATTCATATGCTCAAAAACAGTCTTATTAGATGGAATATGTGGAGAATAATCTTTTCTTACAATTGATCTTGCATCTTTAGATAAGTAATTGACTATGCCAAGCGTATCAATATTTGTTGGAATATCCGAATAAAGATTTTTTAAATAAACTGCTTCTGACCCCTCTCCTGGGCCCAAAACACAAATATCAAGTGGTTTCTTTTGATTTCTTGAGGATATATCTAAGATTGCTCTATCATAATCAAATCTTTTTTTTTCCACATTAGTAATAATATCTCCGCCATTGACAGACCAATGTTCATTAAAAGGTTCTTTAGTCTTATGCTGTTCATGTCTTTTTATAACTTCAGAAACTGATAATCTTACATCTGTTTTTCGTCTACCTGTGTTTTCATCGATTATCTTTGCATGAACTGGAGATTTTTCTCTTAACTTTAAACCAGGACGATTTATTTTTACTTGTGGCATATTTTATTCTTTCTATTTTACTCGCATACCTATCTTTTTTCGTGGTGACTTAACTTTATTTACTACTTTTTGTGATTTCACAAAATTATTGTATTTTAGTTTTAATTTATGTTTAATTGTTTCAATTGTAATTAACTCAGAAATATTGCTTTTTGTTTTAGAACCAGAATTATTTGAGCTGATCTTATAGTCTCCTCTTAACTGAATAGGAATAGTTGATATAAATTTTTTAGTTACTGCTCTTGGAGAAAAAAGAACTTCAATAAATTGTTTGCCTTTTTTATTAAGAAGATAAGCATTTAATAATTGGTTTGCAATCTTGGTTTTACTTTTTTCAAGAACTGTTCTTGAAAACAAATCTTCCAATAATTTTGTTACAAATTGTTTATTTTCTTCAACAAATTTTTTTTTATTTTGCTTAGTTATATCTTTTTCAAAAAAACCCATAATGTACACCCTAAAATTACAATAACATACTTGATAAATAAAACTTAATATTAACATCTTTATCTAAATTATATTCAAGATATAATGGAGCATCTTCTGAGAACTTTAATAATATCTCAATATCATTATCTATTGTCTTTGTTATATTTTTTAAGAAAGATAAAGAAAACTTAACAGATAATGATTTTTTAGATTTCATTTGAGCTTTACAAACCTCTGTTTGTATTTTTCCTTTCTCTCCTTCTGATTCAATAACAAAATTACCATCAATAACCTTAAACATAATAGTTGATGAAACAATACTTGCATCCTTAAATATTTCTTTTAATAAATAAGCATTTATTTTAACTTGGGCATCAAACTTAATTTCAGGAATTTTTATTTCTTCATCATTTAAATCAATGAAAGGTAAATTAAATCTTCTTTGAATTGAACCTATATGATAGATATCTAAATAGTTTTCTTTTAGTTCAAGTTTTATCTTGTCTTTTTCAAATGTACGAGATATCATATTATTTAATTCAACTAGGTTTAAACCAATTAAGTTTGGTTCAATAACGTATGATTCAAAGCAAGACTTTGGCATTACATAGTCAACTAAAAGTATTTGAGTTTTATCTATTGCTTTAATATATATTCCATCATCTTTAAATCTAACATTTGCTTCTTGAATTATTCCTGAAATTGCTTCAATACTTTTCTTAAAAACACTAGTATTTTTAATTGTAATCATAATTATTCACTTGTTTCTTGTTCTTTTAATCTATATATAGACAGATGGATTTATATATTTTTGGGAACAAGAGAAACTTTAAATCCTTATGCTCTAATATAATATATATGCAAAAGTTCATAGATAAATATACCCCAAAAAACCTAGATGAAATTATAGGGAATAAAAAAACAATAACTGAAATAAAGTATTGGGCTAAAGATTATAAAACTCCTTTATTTATTTATGGAGATACTGGAATTGGCAAGACCTTAACAGCTAAACTTTTAGCTAAAGAAATGGGCTGGGCCCTATATCATACAGATGCATCTGATATTAGAGGAAAAGATGCAATTTCAAATTTATTTAATATTGCAACTACGTCAAACACATTATTTGGTAAAAAAAGATTAATATTAATTGATGAAGTTGATGCAATTGAAGATAAAAGAGGAAGTCTTGACTCTGGTTTCTTTACTGAACTATTAAAAATACTTGATAAAACAAAACAACCAATAATATTAATTGCTAATGATGCTTATGAAAACAAAAAATTAAGACCCATTTTTGAAAAATGCCAAAAAGCTAAATTTGATTTACCAAATAAAATATCTATTCTAAAGTTTGCAACTGAAATTTGTGAAAAAGAAGAAATAGATTATGATTTAGTATCATTAAAACAACTAGTTGAAAACACAAAAAATGATGTTCGTGCTCTACTTTATGATTTATGGACTTTATCTTTATCTAAAAAAATAACTTTGGAAGATGTTGAAGAACTTGGAGATAGAAAAAAAGAAGAGGATGTTTTTAAAACATTAAGTTCAATATTCTATCCAAAAAGTTTTTCTGAAACTAGGTCTTCAATTGAAAACTCAAATATTGATTGGGAGCTTCTTTTTGCTTGGCTTGAAGAAAATTTACCTCGTAAGTTTAAAAATAATAAAAATCTTGCAGCTGGTTTTGAATCATTAAGTAAAGCTGATCTTTATCAAGGAAGAATACAAGCAAGTAGATGGATACTTCTTAAGTATGTTATTGATTATCTAACTGTTGGAGTAGCATATTCAAAAACAGAAAAAGAAGATTATTCTTCTTTTGCTCCATTTACTTTCCCTACAATATTGCAAAAGTTATCAGGAACAAAAAAAGAAAGAGTAATATTAAATTCTGTTGTTGAAAAGATGGGGCTTAAAGTTCATGCATCTCATCACATAATTAAAAGAGATTATCTTCCAATTTTTTTAATAATTGCAGGAACAAATAAGTTTAATGAAGATATAATAAAGTACTTTAATTTAGAACTTGAAGAAGCAAAAGCACTAGGTTGTAAAATAACAGAAAAGAAGTTTGATGAAATAACAGGGACAACCTCAGAAAAAGAAAAAAAGAAAAAAATATGAGACTAATTACAAGACTAATACACTTAATTAAAAGAAAACCACCAAATACTATAGAAAAAGCAATTAAAGATAACAAAAATATAGAACATGCGTTTATAAAATATCCAAAAAAAGAAATACAAGAAACTACAGAAAATGCAACAAAATACTTTACATCACACTCTCCAAAAATAATTGAAGAATACAGAAAAAGACTTAAAGAGAACATAAAAAATTATAATCCGAAAAGAGAGAAATACATCCACACTCACCTTGATTTAGCAATCCCATCTTATAGAGACATAATGCATTTAATTGGGTCATCAATTAGAAATGAATCAGATTACAGTCACATATATGTTCACAATAAAAAAGGGAAAGTAATTGGAAAAACTACAGCAACAATAGATTATAAGAAATTATTAGAAAATAAAGTTTTTCTCAAAGATATATCCAACATTATGGTGCAGGTTAAAAAAACAGAAGTAAAATATGTAGAAAATGAATTAATAAATAATATATTTACTAAATATAGAAATATATATAAAACACAAAAAAAGAAAGATAACAATTTAGAAAACATTGTTTCTTTTTATGAATGGCTTGGAATAAAAGTAAGAACTAGTCCAATAAAAGGATATAAATTCAATTATGAGAAAATGATATTTGAAAAGAAATAAATGTGAAAAAAATATGCCAATAATTAAACCAAATCTACTTGCATCAATTAAATACCATGCAAGACCAAAAGCAATTGTTAGGCAAATAAGAAATAGATTAAAACCATCAGCAACAAGACAAGCACAAAAAATAATTAACACAAATCCAAATGTTGAACATGCAATGAGTAAATTTCCTAAGAAAAGGATAACAGATATTTCAAAAGATCAAAAAAAAGATTGCGTGAACGCAGATTACAGAAAACTAGAAAAAGATATTAATAAAATACCAGAAAAAGATAAATTAAAAATACAAATCATACATGACCACGAAATAAGTGCTATACCCTCAATTAAAGATCTATATTTCAATTTTAAAGCAAAAGTAATTGGACTTAGTGGATCAGATACGGTGTACGTAAAAAATGAAATTGGGAAAATAATTGGAAAGACACAGTATACAATAGATAAAAATAAAATGTCAAGAAACTTTTTAAACAAAATCAACAATATTATGAAATTAGAACAAGAGAAAAAATCAGAAACAGAAATATACGAAAATATAAAATCAATATTCTCTGATTATATTGCGGCAGAAATAATACAAGCAAAATCAGAAAATAATCAAATATCAAAAGAAAGACTTTACTTAACTGCATTTATCAGACAAGGATTAATAATTCATTTTATTCCTGCTAAAGGATATAAATTCAATTATGAGAAAATGATATTTGAAAAGAAATAAATGTGAAAAAGATATGCCAACTCCAAAACCAAGATATCCAAAAAAACCAAGTGTGATTTCTCAAATTGAGAAAGAACTAAAGAAAGGCGATTCTAATCTTGAATTTGCTTTTATTAAAGCACCAAAAGAAAAAATAAAACCAGTTTATGCAAACCAGTTCAAAACAAAAGTTATAATAGACGAAAAGAAAATTGAAAAATATCTTGCAGATATTCTAAGAAGAAAATACAAAGAAGCTAAAAAAATAGAGAAATATAAAACCTGGTTAAAATACATAAAAAAAGAAAAAAGTTTAAATGAAATTCACACCCATTACTTTACCGAAAATATTCTCCCCTCTACAAGAGATATAGTTAGATTGTTTCTCAAGTCTCAATATGGTACAAAAAAAATTTCTTCAACAACACTTCAAAATAATAATGGGAAAATAGAAGGTAGGCTACAATATGTAGTTGATCCAAAAAAAATACCACCAGACTTTAGAGAAAAATTAATTGAACTTAATAAAAAATTAATTAAAGCAAAAAAATCAGAAAATTTAAGTTTATATTTAGAACTATATAACTCAATAATTGATTATGTAAAAAAATATAGATCAAAAATAATTACGAAAATACAAACGGATAGTTACTCAGGAAAGATTAAAGACCCAGAAACAAATGCAGACTATCACATACAAAGTTTCAATAAAATGGGTTTAATAATTCATTTCATACCCAATGAAGGATATCTGTTTGATAAAGATAAAATAAAATTTATAAAAAAGTGAAAAAAGATATGGGCACAGAATACACAAGAATTGCAATCATAGACAAAGATAAATGTCAACCTAAAAACTGTAACTATCTATGTTATAGATCCTGCCCACCAGTTAGAATGGGCCAGGAAGCAATAGTAATTGATGAGAAAACCTATAATACACCTATCATTAACGAAAATCTATGTACTGGGTGTGGTATTTGCCCACACAAGTGCCCTACCAAAGCAATAAAAATCATTAACATTGGTGTTAAAATGAGTGAACCACTCCACCAGTTTGGAAAGAACTCTTTTAGATTATATTCTCTTCCTTTCCCAGAAAAAGGGCACATTACAGGAATTATTGGAAGAAATGGAGCTGGTAAATCAACTTCAATTAATATATTGTCTGGCTCATTAGTACCAAACCTTGGAGACTATAAAGAAAAAGGAGACATAAATAAAGTAATAGAGTATTTTAGAGGCAAATCCATACAAAACCATTTTATTGATTTAAAAAATAAGAAGGTAAATATTGCTTACAAGATACAAAAGGTTGAAGAAATTCCAAAATATTTTGATAAACCAATAATAGAATTATTAACATCTGTTAACAACAACACAGATCAATTAAATGAAATTGTTAATGAACTTGATTTGGCTTCCCTTCTTAATAAAAAACCACAAGAAATTTCAGGTGGAGAATTACAAAAAGTTTCAATTGCAGCAACTCTTTTAAAAAACGCATCAATTTACTTCTTAGATGAATATACTACTTTTTTAGATATTAAACAAAGATTTAAAATTGCAAAACTATTACATAAAAAAGTAAACCCTGAAAACTCAATTATGTTAATTGAACATGATCTTGCAATACTTGATTATGCATCTGATTTCATTCAAATTATGTTTGGTACAAAAGCAGCATACGGAGTAAGCTCGAATAAAAAAACTACAAAAAAAGGAATTAATGAATTCTTAGAAGGTTTTCTAAAAGAAGAAAACATAAGAATAAGAGAACACCAAATTGAATTTAAATCTTTAAAGGACTCAACAACTATAAAAAGAGAAACACTATATTCATATCCAGATCTTAGAAAAAAACTTGGAGAGTTTAAACTTGAAATTAAAGAAGGAGAATTAAAAACATCAGAAGTTATAGGTATACTTGGGCCTAACGCAATAGGAAAAACAACATTTATTAAAATATTAGCAGGAGAAATAGAACCAGATAACCTTGAATTAAAAAACAAACTAAAAATATCCTATAAACCACAATACATTAACTTGGATAACAATCAACTTGTATTTGAACTATTTATAAACAAAGAAACAGACAATGATTTATTTAATGCAGAAATAAAGAATCAATTTGAAATTGAACCATTAATGGAACTTAAAATTGGAGACCTTTCTGGTGGTGAACTTCAAAAGGTTGCAATTGCTTATTCATTATCAAGATATTGTGATATTTATTTAATTGATGAACCAAGTGCATTTTTAGATATTGAACAAAGATTAATTATTGCAAACGTAATTAAAAGTGTGATTAACAAGAGTGGAAGAAGTGCTCTTGTTGTTGATCATGATCTTTTGTTTATTGATTATATATCTGATAGAATATTATTGTTTGAAGGAATACCAGGTAAAGAAGGAATTGCAAACAAGATAGACACTATTGAAAATTCATTTAATAAATTTTTAAAAACACAAGATATTACTTTTAGAAAAGATCCAGACACAAAAAGACCAAGAGCAAATAAACCAGAATCACAAAAAGACCAAGAACAAAAAAAAGACAATAAATATTACTATACGTTGTAAATTTAAGAACTATTTAGATCAACTTGCAAATATCTTCCATCTAAATAATCTTCAATTTTAACATTACAATTAACTCCATTAACCGCAGTTATTTTTTTATCAAAATAAACTCTTTTCTTTAAATTTATTGTAATTAAATCATTACTTGAAGTACATAAGACATCTATGCTTCCAAAATATCTGCTTGCATTAATATTAGATACAAGATTTAAATACTCACAACTAACTGAGGAATATAATAATCTTTTTTCTTCAAATTCAGCTAAATAAGCAAATATTAAATTATCATAGTCATTTGTAGAATCTATTGAACATGTGTTTATATTTGTTTGATCTGACAACGCATCTGAAATTAATGAATCAATTGCAAAACCAATCTCTTCAGTCTGATACTTTGTATCTACAATATTTTGTGTGTTTGACATTAATGATAAACTTGGAATAAACATTGATAGCATAATCAATATAAAAATTGAATTAAATAATCCTTTTTCCATCATACCCCTCACAATATATTTTATACTCAAGTGGACTTTGATTACCTAAGTCAATATTTGCATCATATGCACTTAAATGATTAGAACACCAATAAAAATCAGTTGTTTGAAGAACAGAATCTTGCCCTTGAATAAATAAATTATTATTTCTTTGAATTTGAGTTCTTGCTTCTCCAACAAAAATAAATTTATTTGAAATTAATACAATAAATGATAAAAAAATAATAAACAAAACCACATAATAAAGAGTAGTTATACTTAATAAAAAACCTTTCTTCATTTCCAGATCACCAAAGTTGCTTCTCTTGAAACTAAGCTTGAACTTTTATCTAAAATATTATTTAAATAATTACTTTTACGAACTAATAAATTATTGTTTGTAGTTGTAATTACATTAAATTTAATAATTGAATAATTATTGTTGCTTGCACTATCAAATGTACTTGAACAAGCAGTATTATTAGTTAAATTAAATCCATCAATAGAAAAATTACAATCATAATCTGCAGGAAGCCCAATGTTTACTCTTGAAATTGGAGAGTTGGAGCTAAAACAAGAAGTTATTAAAAATTGATTATTATTATCACTTGCATAACAATTAATTGAATGATTATTAGTTAAAGAAAAAAACACATTTTGAGAAACATAATTTAATTCAATTTGTTTTCTTTGAGAAATAGACTCATAAGTCTTCATTTCTGTCCATCTAAACAAAAAGAAAAATAAAAGTATAATCAGAACTATAGTAAAAGCAACGTCAAGCACCATTAATTGCCCTTTGCTTCTTTTATTTAACATTTATTCGCACCTTATTTTATTATTATCTGTTACACAAACAAGTTCAGAACCACAACTTGCAATTATGGGTGTATAATATGTGTTTGGTGTTTGAGTAGGAATTAAATAAGAAATATTTTGATTATTGTATCTTGTTATTGCAATTATACTTAAGTTCTGAACAACAATTATACAGGAGAGTTTTGATGATGCAATATTAATTTGAGGAACTTTATAAGTCATATTTAAATCTAAAATATTAAATTTATTATCATCATAAATATTTGAACCAGCATATAAGAAACTAGACAAAGATAAAACAATTTCTTGTTCTTGTTCTTTTATTTTATTAACTTCTATTGTTTTAACTGTATCTTGTGCAATAATATTAAAAACATACAAGAAAAATATTAAAAAGAAGATTCCAATAATTATTTCTATTGAACCTTGCCCTTTTTTTGAGATAAACATAATTATATCCTTTATTTATGATTAATATAATAAATACATCTAAAGGGTTTAAAAACGTTTTTAAATTCATTTAAAAAATAGAAAATTATGAAATTAAGGTTGAACCTTCAACTTCAAGCTCTCTAATACCAGGTATTGCTTTTAATAAATCTTCAAGTTTATCAAGTAAACCATCTATTTTGTCTGGGAAAACAATACCTACTCTTATTAATTTCAATCCAAATGCAATTGGTTCTATTCTTATGTCATTTGTTTGAACTTTAAATGGCTCAACAAACCCTTTCTTTAAAATTTCTACAATTTTATCTATATCTTCTGGTTCTTCTGGATATATTTTATAAATAGACATTATATAACCCATAAATAATTTCTCCTTTTAATATTAAATCTAAAAAGAAAGATGAAATTGTTTTTTCATCTTTATTTACTTAAGGTCCAATAAAACCGCATTCTGGACACTTATATAATTTAGAAATAGACTTACATCTATTACATCTAATTATTTTAGATTTTCCACAAGCTGGACATTTAAATTGTGTATAGTCCTCTCTAACTTCTTTGTTACAACTTGTACATGATTCCATATGATAGTACACCTCTGTTTTTATAAACATAAAATTAAATAAAATTTGATAAAATAGAAACAATATAAAAATACATGATTCTATAATATATATAATAAACAATCCTATTAAAAAGCTTAGTTTTGTTAAAAGAAGAAACGTGAAGTGGGTTTGTAGCATAGGCTGGATAGTGCAATTGGCTTCGGACCAATAGATCGTGGGTTCAAATCCCACCAAACCCTTTTTACTTTATTACTTGTTTATAAAATTATACATTTAGGATGTATTCTTTTAAATACAACTATTAAACATAAACATACCTTACAAAAAATATGCCCCAAAAATAAGAAATAGAAACATTAATTAAAGCTTATTAAGGAATATTGTCCCATAATAAATTAAATTGATTTAAATATGATTTCGCAAATTTATCATCTTTTATCTTTATTGCTATTATCTCATCACTCCACTGCACAAATAAACAAACATCTTTATAAATAAAAGTAGATGTTGGATTAGTGTATTTATCATCTATGAATTTAATTTGGTGCAATTTATTCTTATTAATTTTACCCTTATAACTTTTAGGAAATATAGTCTTTAGAAAAATTTTATTGCTAACTCTTCTCCTATGCCAATTTTCAAAATATGCTCCGAAAGTGGATTTAAATTGATATTTAGATGCAATTATATTTAATATGTCTGCTTCAGTTAATATTTCTTCAAATAATTGTTTCAATCCTTTTTTCCCAGTAAATATACTTGCTTCTAAAGCCTTACTCGTATTTTTATGATTATTTTTATATTCAATAATATCTTCTATTAAACTTAATTTGATTTTATTATAGTCCTCTTCTTTTTCTTTAATATAAGTAGTAATTGAATCAAAAGATTTAATTTCAAACCATTTAATTTTATTTTTTACAATATAACTAACTAATCCTTTTGATATTAACCTATGCAATGCATCATAAACATTTGTTCTGTTTATTCTAATCTCTTGACTTATTTTATTTGCATAACTATTTCCTTTTCTTAGTAGATACAAATAAATTTTTATTTCTGTTGGACTAAATCCGATTTTTCTTAAACTATCTTCTATCATAATAATATTTATTGACAATCATTTTTTAATCGTTGTTGTATACGACCACAACTATAATTTAAATAGTTTAAAGTACATAATTATGCTATGGGGGATAGATATGAAAAGAAATAAATCAATAATTATAATAGCAATATTATTAATTGGATTATTGCTATTAGGAATGTTTTTCACAAAAACAGGTTTTTTTATATTAAAAGAAGATACAATGAAGGTAGGCTATGTTCCAGTATTAGTTAATCTTCCTTTATTTGTTGCTTTAGAAGAAGGTATGTTCGAGAAGTATAATTTAAAAGTAGAAGCAATAGAAGCAAAATCACCTAATTACATCGTAGATGGCCTAGTTTCTGGTCAATTAGATGGAGCAGGAGTATTAGCTGATAATATATTATTTTCTACTGAAGAAAAATATCCTGGTGAAATAAAAATATTTTCTACACAAGATGAAACAAAAGATAATTTTGTATCAGCTATAATAATAAGAAATGATTCAAATATAAAAACAATTAATGATCTAAAAGGAGAAAAAATAGGAGTATATACGGGATTAGTACAAGTATTATTTTTAAAAAGTATAATTATTGGAATGGGATTAAATGTTAATGATATTGATATTATTGAAATAGACCCTACATTACAATTAAAAGCACTTGACTCTAAACAATTTGAAGTATTATCTACTGTTGAACCATACGTTACAATTGCTAAAAGCAAAAATATAGGAAAAGTATTTATTGAAAATCCAAGAGTTAAATATATATTAGACCCTTTTCCGTCTGTTGCAACTGCAATTTCATCTGATTTTATTGACAAAAATCCAAAAATGGCAAAAGCATATATCTTAGCTTATGATGATGCAATTGATTATATACACCAAAATCCAGAGCAAGCAAAAAAATATTTAGTAAAGTACACTCCAATAACTGATGAAATAGTAAATAATGTTAATTTACCTAGGTTTAATAAATTCGGAGATGAAAATAGAGAGAATATACAAAAATTTGCTGATTGGATGTATGAAAATAAACAATTAAAATCAGAGATAAATGTAAATTCAATGTTTGGAAATATAAATATAAAAAGATAATACTATGATTTTATTAAAGCTCAAAAACATATCCAAATCATTTTCAAATAGAAAGATTTTAAATAATTTTAATTTAACTATTAAGGAAAGAGAGATAATTACAATCTTTGGACCAAATGGATGTGGTAAGACAACCTTATTAAATATTATTTCAAAAATTATAATTCAAGATAAAGGAGAAGTAATATTTAATAAAGGTAAAAATAAAATTGGATATGTTTTCCAAAATTATAGAGATTCATTATTACCTTGGAAAAATAACCTAGATAATATTGCTTTTACTCTAGAACTGGAAGGCATAGATGTTAATAAAAGAAGATTGTTTGTAAAAAATAGGCTAAATAGTTTAAATCTAAATATACCTCTATATAGTTTTCCTTATCAAAGTAGTGGCGGAGAACAACAATTGGTGTCTATTTTAAGAGAAGTATTAACTAAACCATCTATTCTTTTGATGGATGAACCATTTTCTGCACTAAATATAGAAAACAAAAGCTATTTAAAAATCAAACTTTTGGAAATTAAAAAAAAGTTAGGCCTTACAATTATATTAGTTACACATGACCTCTCTGAAGCAATACAACTTGGTGATCGTTTAGTCTTAATAAACAAAAAAGGAAAAATAAAACGCATTTTCCCTATAACTTTTAAAAAACCAAGAAGTGAAGATATCTTATACACTAAAAAATTTATAACCTTTAAAAAAAGAATAATATCTTATTTTTCAGAGATGAAAAAATGATATCTTTCAAAAAAAATCAAATTATACTTTATATTATTATTTCACTCTGGTTATTTCTATCTTATTTTAAAATAGTCAAACCTATATTCTTACCATCCATAATAGACGTTTTATTATCTTTGAAATATTTATTATTCACTACTGATGGTATATTAAATATATTATTTACTTTGAAAAGAACAATTATTTCTTTTCTTATAGGCGCATTTATAGGTATTATATTGGGGTTAGTATTTGGATTATCAAAAAAAATATATGATTATTTTGAAGGTATAATTAACTTTTTTAGATCTATTCCTGCAACTGCAATGTTTCCTTTATTTATGGTTTTTTTTGGATTTGGGGATTTAGTTAAAATTATGATGGGTATTTGGGCAAGTGGATTCGTAGTTTTAATTAACACTATACAAGGAGTTTGGAATAGTAAAAAAAATAGAATAATAATGGCTAAAATTAAAAACGCTACAAAGTACCAAATTTTAAGAAAAATTATTTTATATGAAACATATCCGTATATATTTGCGGGGATGAAAATTGGAGTGTCCTGGAATCTCATAGTTATAATTGTTTCAGAAATGTTTATTGGTGGTAAATATGGTATAGGTAAATTTATTTATGATTCTAGTGTAATGTTAGATACTGCAAGTGTAATTGCAGGAATTATAATTATTGGAACAATAGGCATTTTATTAAATCATTTCATTGCGTCTATAGAAAATAAATTAATTCACTGGAGAGGAGAATAATTATAATTCTTTTTCTTCTCCAATATTAAACACAACTAATCTAACATCCAAGTTTTGTTTTATTATTTCTTGCGCTAATTGTTCTGGAGTTCCTTTTAATTGAGGAAAGGTTCCATAATGCATTGGAATTACTATTTTTGGTCTCAATAACCTTACTGCATGACTTGCTTCAAAGGGCCCCATATTATAAAAACCATCTATTGGAAGAAAAACAATGTTTGGATTATATAATTCTCTAATTAAATTCATATCTGAAAAAATATTTGTATCCCCTGCAAAATAAATTGATTTCTCTTTAGACCTAATTACATAACCAACAGGAAGACCATGAAGGGAAGTATGCTCTGCTTTAACAAAACTTATTTTTATATCCTTATAATCAATAGTCCCTCCAAAATTACCAAACAAGCAAGAAATTCCTTGCTTTGATAATTCATTTACAAGATCAACAATACAAACTATTTTACAATTTGATTTTTTTGCAATAGTTATTGCATCACCAATATGATCTTGATGATCATGAGTAACCAAGATTAAATCTGGATTAATTTTTAAAATATCAACTGATGTTTGTGGGTTTCCAGAAATAAAGGGGTCAGTTAAAAGTAAAATATCTCCAATCTTAATTAAAAAACAAGAATGACCTAAATATTTTATATTCATTTTAATGCTCCTTTTTTCTTTTTTAGAATTATTTCTTTTTCTTTAGTGCATGACTTAGTTAATTCTCCTTGCGTATTCATTTCTTCTTTTATTTTTGATATTAAACTATATGCCCCAAAAAAATAAAGACGACCAAAGCTTGTTTTTATTAATAGTTCATTTAAATAAATCTTGAATTTTGCTTGCAAAGTATTTTCAAAATTAGATAGCAATATTTTTTTAAGCTCAGTCATGTTTGAGATTGGTGTTGAAAAAATATAATCTGATTTTCGTACAAACTTGTCATTCTTTACAAATAAAAGAATAGTTTCAGGACTGTCTTTATCACAATCAATTGTAATATCTATTAAATTATTTTGTTTTGCAAAATTTTCAATATGCTCAATTCCTGCCTCATCAAGGTTTGTAGAATAGAAATCCTCAAAATTTTGTTCTTTTAATATTGAAATTTGTTTATCAAGTATACTTAAAAGATGAGTATAATGAGCTACTTTTTTTTCAATATCTTCAGCTAATAAAGTAAGATCTGAAATATAAAAAGTAGATCCTGTTTTTGCAACCTTAATTAAACTAGGGTCAATTTTGGATTTTTCAATGAAAACTTGTATATTTTTTATAACATCATCAATATATTGTAATGAACTTGTTTTTTTAGATTTAGATAATAAATCATTAATAACTATTAAGATCTTGTTTTTTAATTTGGATTCAACTGTGTGACGCCCTTTTTCTGTTAAAATATAAAAATCTTCTTTTTTTTCAATTTCACCAAAAGCAATTAAGTTTTTTAAAGCACGAGAAAGAGCAGCTTTAGCTGATTCATTAGATTTATAATTTGGAGTCATTCTTATTAATAAATCATTATAATTTGTTTGCTTTTGACTAACTTGAAGTAAAATTGAATCTTGTAAAACCATTATTAATCACTTTTTATTTAAAAATATATAATTATTTATAAAATTAATGTATAGAAATATATATATTTATTAACATTTTAAAAGAAACACAAATAAATGTTAAAAACACCTTAAATTCAAAAAAGAAGGGATTTAAAAGGATTTCTCCTAACAAAGATATATATTAAGTTAATTTTTAATTTGGAGGAATAATTATGAGTGAATTACCAATCGCAGCTGTTGATAGGCTTATTAGAAAAGCAGGTGCAGAAAGAGTTTCAGAAGATGCAGCTGAAGAACTATCCAAAATATTAAGCGAAGTTGCAATAGATATTTCAAAGCAAGCAATTGAACTTGCATTGCATGCAAAAAGAAAAACAATAACTGGCGAAGACATTAAACTTGCTACAAAAACAATGCAATAAATCTAATTATTCAAAGGAAAATAAACATGAAGTATTATGATTTGCACACTCATTCAAATTATTCTGATGGAGCACTCTCTCCAAAAGATTTAATTTTAAAAACAAAAAAAATGGGTTTAAGCGGAATATCATTAACAGATCACGATTCAATATTTGGTTTACCAGAAGCAATAGAGACTGGGAAAAAGATTGGCGTAGATGTAATTTCTGGTGTTGAGATTCAAGCATACAATTGTGAGATATTAGGATACTTCATTGATATTAATAATTCATCATTAACTTCTCTTTTAGAAAAAAATCAAAAAGCAAAGCTTGAACATCTTAAAAAAAGAATAGATGGGCTTCAAGAACTTAATGTTGATATTGAATTTTCTGAAGTTGAAGAATATTCAAAAAAACTAAATTTTAAACAAACAATGAGCACTCAACTTGCAGAAGTTTTAATTGAAAAAGGATATGGTAAAACCATTCAAGAAATATATAATAAATATTTTAAGAAAATAAGAGTTAGGCTAGATACAGAACCTATAAGAATTAAGACTGTAATTGATATTATTAATGATGCAGGTGGAGTCTCTGTTCTTCCTCATGTTTGGTTACTAAAAAATGATCAAAAAGAAAACATAGAAAACTTTATAACAAAGCTTGTTAAATATGGTATCTCTGGAATTGAGACTAGTGGTTTTATTCCAAATGGATTAGAAGAATTTCAAGGAGAAGACTTTATTACTAAAGTTAAACTATTATGCAGAGAATATAACTTAATTGAGACTAGTGGTTCTGATTTTCATGGAGATAAGATTCATCCAGATAATATACTTGGAAAATATAAAACAAAAGAAGAAGTTGTAAAAGAACTAGAAAGAAGAAGAAATTAAATCTATTTGGTATTTTTTTTAATTAATTCATATGCTTTATTACAAACATCTGGAATATCTAGCTTATTTGTATTTATTCTATAATCAAAAGTATTTCTTAATTTCTTTCCAAACTCAAATCCATAAAGAGCCTTGTATTGAGCAATTGAAAAAGCATCTTTTTCTTTAATAACTTTAATTGCTTGTTTATAAGAAATCTTATCTCTTAAAGCCAATCTTTTTGCTCTTTCTTCTTTATTTGCAATCAACCAGATTCTAATTCCTTTTTTTGTTAAATAAGGCAGAGTCCAAGAATCAATAATTATGTTTTTTTCTGATTTCAATAAAGATAAAAGATATTTATCTAATTTTTTATCAAGAGATGAATCTTTTTTTCTTTTTTCTGTAAAGTTTGATTCTTCATACCAACCTTTATTCATTTTTGTTTTGCTTGAGTTTATTTTTTGTTTGTCTTGCATTTGTTTAAAGATGCCTGATGAATGAACAACTTTATACCCAGAAAACCTTTTTGCAAGGTTCTCAGCCAAGTAGCTCTTGCCTGAACCTGAAAAACCACAAATTAATATTTGCATAAATTAAAACCAACTTATTCAACTAATGAATTAAACATCTTAATTAACTCAGTATATACTTCTCTTTTCTTTTCTTTATTTAGTTCAAAAAAAATATGTTTTACTTCTGAATAATAAATTGTAAATATATTATTTAACTTGATTATACTATCCTCTACTGCTCCATCTTTTTTAGTAATTAATACTCCATTAGCATTTAAATTAGAAGTTATTGGAAGAATAATAACATCATCTCTAAGTATACTTATAATTAATGCAGGTCTTAATTTATGCCCTGGAGGGTTTGTAAATGGAGTGTCAATTAAAACTACTTGGCCTGCTTTAAATAAAGCTTTATCCATGCGTCCCCCTCATTTTCTTTCCATGCATTCTTCATTTTATTTATTTGCATATACTTTAAGTCTTCTTCTTGGTCTTTAATTTTTTTAACAGTAACCTTAATTAGATATTTTGTTTTTAAATCAAGCCCTCTTTCAGTTTTTATTAACTCATCTAAAACAACAACCGCCCTTTTTGGAACTGCGATAGTTGTATACTCTTTTTTTTCAATAAATATCACCATTTTATCTTTATGCCATTCATGTCTGCATAATTATTTAAACAATCAACAAATACCTCTCCATAAGATTGGCGAGGATGTTTTTTTACAGATTTTAATAATTCCAAGGTTTCTTTACTAACCCGTATCGTAGTATATTCCTTTCTCATAAATAACCCCATTATAACTAATTATATATATTATAAACAGTTATAAATATAAACCTATTGAAAATAATTAATTATAATGTATAATTATACTTGTAATTTGGTTTACTTCAATTAAGAATTTAGACCTAAATTAATCAAAAAAAGAAAAGGGGATAAGTTAAGACTTATCTTGCTCTTTTGGAGGTATAATCTATTTGTCTGTGCTTTGATACTAAATTATCTCTTATTTTTACAACTTTGAATTTGTGTTCTTTTTGATAAGGTATTAACTTATTTAATCTTATAAATCCTGTCCCTTGCCCATGTTTATTTACTCCAACCTCTGCATAAACAAAAGTTCCATTAATTGATTTTAAAAGCTTTGATTTAGCAGTATTTAATGGTTTAAAGAAAATTGCGAAATTATAATCTAAATCTAGTTTTTTAATTCGGGTCCTATTTGAGGATAAGGAAACGTAAGGTGTAAATACATACTCTCCTTTTTTACTTAAATCCGCAATTCCATGAATGGTATAATAGGCATCTAAAAATTTATTAGTTGCAGTATTAAATATTCTCAAACCAGCAATATGCTTACCTCCAAAGGTTACTTCTTGAATACCCTGATAAGATGCTATCCCCCCTGATTTATTAAGATTAATAATACCTCCAGTCCCAGTAAATTTAGTATTTGTTGAACCCTGAAAAGTAATTCCATCAAAATAATAATTCCCGAAAGTAGGCGACACACCTAATTTTACATTTAAAGGAGTCTTAAATAGTTTTGATAAACGCATTACTAAATTAATTTGTTCAAATAATTTATCACTTACTAATTTTTTATTTATCATCAAATTATTTGTGCCTACAGAAACGCCTATATTGTAAGTTCCATCAGCAATTTTGTTTTTAAAGTCTTTCCCAAATGCATATTCAAATTGATTGGATAAAAAATTTGTAGTTGGACTATTTAGATCATGCATAAAAAAGGTCTTATAATCTATAGTTTTCCCAGCGTCATAGATTAAAGGAGTGCCTGCAACTTCAGGTATGCCCACAAGGGATTGAGCATTAATTTTTTGCCCAGCAACAGATATAACAGTAGTTGCTAATAAAATTTTTGGATTTGCAACAACAGCCTTAATACATTCAATTGGAGTTTCAAATTTTAATGAGATTTTATCTCTAATACTGAGTTTATTCATTTATAATCTCTCCCGAATTTATTTATTTGTAATCTCTCCTTAATTATTTTCAATTAAACTAAACAAATAAAAACCAATCTAATTATTCAACAGACCAAAATCTTCTTCTTGCATTTATTATTTTTAAAATGTCAAAAATAAATATAAACAAAATACCAAATCCAAGAGCAATCAACCATTCATAAAAATGTAAAGGGATAGTACTGAAAATATTATTTAATGGAGTATAAATTATAACTATTGTTGCAATAATTGAAATTACAGATGCAAAGAATAAATATTTGTTTGTTAATAAGGATCTTGTTAAAACCCCTTTTCTAAATGACCTGTATATAAAAGCACCAAATATTTCTAGTATAATTAAAGTTAATAGAGCAGTTGTTGATGCATAAATTGAACTCATACCAAGTATATTAAAAACAAAATAATAAGTAAATAAAGTAAACCCAGCAATAAATATACCTGAAAATAAAAACAAAATAATTAAATTTTTAGTAATAATTGCTTTCTTTTTTGGTTTCTCATCCATTATATCTCTTGAATAGGGATTAAATCCAAGAGCAATTGCAGGCAAATCATCTGTAACTATATTCATAAATAAAATCTGTAAAGGCAATAAAATTGGTATTACCCATCCAAATTTGCTTGCAAAAATAACCCCAAACAAAATAATAAACAATTGAGCAAAATTACAAGAAAGCTGATAAGTAATAAATTTTCTTAAATTTGAAAAAATGGTTCGCCCTTCTTTAATTGCAGTTACAATTGTTGCAAAATTATCATCTTTTAAAGTTAAATCGGCAACAGATCTTGAAACATCAGTTCCTGTTTTACCCATTGCAACACCTATGTGTGCTTCCTTAAGAGCTGGAGCATCATTTACTCCATCTCCTGTCATCATTACAATTTCACCATGTGCTTTTAATGCCTTTACAATTCTTAGTTTATGTTCTGGCCTTACTCTTGCAAATACAACAATATTATTTATTATTTTAAATAATTCATCATCAGTTATTGCATCTATTTGATGACCTTCGATTACTTCTCCATTGAAGATACCTATTTCTTTAGCTATTGCAATTGCAGTTTCTTTATTATCTCCTGTAATCATTTTAACTTTAATTCCAGAATGTTTACATAGTTCAATTGTTTCTTTGACTTCATCTCTTGGGGGGTCTTCCATTCCAACAAGCCCAATAAATACAAGATTAGATTCAAGATTATTATCGTAAATCTTATACGCAAACCCAAGTGTTCTTAATGCGTTTTTTGTAAAACTAGAATTAATATTTAATATCTCTTCTTTATTTTTTTCAGTTAATCTCTTTATTTTCCCATCTTTTAATATATATTCACAATCTTTCAATAAAAACTCAATAGCCCCTTTAGCATATACATATCTACTTTTGGACTCTAAAACTAAAACACTCATTTTTTTCTTTTCAGAAGTAAAGGGAATCTCATTTTCTCTAAATACTTTGTAATCATCTTTAAATAAATCCAATTTAGAAGCCATAACAAGTAGCGCTGCTTCTGTTGGTGTACCAGTAATCTTATATGTTATATCATTCTCCACTTCTTTGATAATGGAATCGTTACAGATTATTGCTGTTTTTAAAAGTAAATCTAAATCAGAATCATAATTCTTAGTTATAGGTGTATTATTATATAGTATTTGCCCATGTTTTTCAAAACCAATTCCTGTAACCTCAAAATATTTGTTATTTGTATAAATTTTTTTAACAGTCATTTCTCCTTTAGTTATTGTGCCTGTCTTATCTGTGCAAATAACTGTTGTCTCTCCAAGTGTTTCAATAATTGATACGCGATTAACAATTGCATTTTTCTTTGCCATTCTATAAACCCCTGAAGAGAGCGTAGTAATTAAAACAACAGGTAGGCCTTCAGGAAAAGCAGAAACAGATATTGCAATAACCAATATAATTACATCAACTATTGCTTCTGCAGATATTATTTGACTTTGTAATAAAACCAATATTCCAGTTAATAATGCAACAGATACTCCAATAAAAGCTAATATTTTTGTAATCTTGTTTATTTTTATTTGTAAAGGCAATTCTTTTTCAGTAGATGAAATTAAACTTGCAATCTTACCAAATTTTGTATTCATTCCTGTGTGCTGTACTTTTATTATGCACTTTCCACTAACAATAAAAGTACCCATATAAACTTTGTTTTCTTCTTTATAATCTTTACCAACTAAAACTGATTTACTAACTTCTTTTGCTTCGCCAGTTAAAATTGATTCATTAACAAGCAAATTATTTTCAAATAAGATGACTCCATCAGCAGGTATTCTTTCTCCAGTTCTTAAAATTAATATATCTCCAGGAACAATTTCAGAAGATAAAACCTCTTGTTCTTTTGAATCTCTAATCACTAAAGTTACTGGAACCAACATTTTTTTTAATGCAGATACTGCTTTTTCTGCTTTATATTCTTGAATAAAACCAGAACCAATTACAAGTAAAATTACCCCAATAATTACATACCCAGTAATTGATTTACCAACAATAAAAGAAAGAATACTTGAAAAAAATAAAAGATATATTATAAAATTATTTTTTACTTGCCTTAAAAGGATTGTATACCAAAAAACCTTATTAACATCAATAATTTCATTATGCCCAAAAGTAACTAAATTATTTTTTGCATCATCTGTACTTAATCCTGTATACATCATAATATCAAATTCAAATATAAAATAAGATTGTAATAATTATATGTTATAAGAAAAGTTTAAAAAGATATGTAATATACTGTTGTCCATTAAATTGCAATTATAACATAAGCCATTAAAGCAAATAGGTTTGTTTAAAATAAAATCTAAATAACCCTTATTATAGTATATCCTTTTCTTATAAATTATCCAAATTATAATATATATTATAGAAAATATAACACAAATTAGAAAAAATTAATAAAAAGGGAAAAAATAAGATAAGTCAAAACTTATCATACTCTTTTTGGAGTGTAATCTATTTGTCTATTCTTTGGTCTTAACCTATTTCTAATTTTAACCACGAATGTATATAATAGTAGAGCTCATAATTTCTTTTTTTTCTTTTCAAGTTCTGCTTCTCTTTTTAAATAAGCTAAATATTCAAACTTATAATTTAATACATCTTTTTTTAAAAACATATAATCCCCTATCTTTTCAAGCAACAAGTTTGCTTCAAGCACTTTCGGCGTAATTACTAGGTCCGCGCCCTCATTATATAGTTCAATAACTTGTTCTTTTCTATTTGCAACAGTAAAAATAGGAACCTTCTTATTTATTTTTTTAATGGTTTTTATAAATTGCATTGTAGTATCAAATCTAGGAAGTGTAGAAACAATTAACTTTGCACCTTCTAAATTAATTTGGTGAAGTATTTCTTCATTATTAATATCTCCACAAATTGCATTTATATTCTTTTTTTTAAGATGCTCAATTTTATCAGGACTAATATCCACAACAATTAAAGGAATATTATTATCCTTTAAAACTTTTGTAATACCTTCTCCAATAGTATCACAACCAACAAGAACAATATGATCCTTTAAATTCTCCTTAACTTCAGAAATATATTCAATCTTCCTTTTAAAAAATTTATATCTAAAAGTTTGAAATGCAGGTGCAAAAAATATATATAACTCATTAGTATATCTTGAAAGATAAGGTGTGGATAACATTGAAACAGAAGTAATTATAATTATTGCAGAATATTGAGCTGAAGTTATTTGGGAAAGAGCAAAGGCCTGCATTGCAAGTATTAAAGAAAACTCAGAAACTTGAGTTAAATAAATTGTAGATTTAGAAGACACTCTTGCACCATACCCGGAAAACATTAGAACAAAAAAATGAATTAAGGGTTTTAATACATAAACCCCAATAAACAAGAAGATTAATAATAAATAACCTCCTGTAAAATTAAAAGACAATTGTAAACCAAGAGATACAAAAAAGATCATAGACAATAAGTTTCTAACACTTGAGATACGATGCAACATTTCAAAATTATAAGGATAAATTGCAATTGATAACCCTCCAATAAAAGCACCAACAGCAATATCAAAATTCATTAATTGAGAAATAAACACAAATAAAAAACAACTACCAATCGTTAGAAGAAAAAAACCTTGTGATGAACTATAAGTTGTTTTTATTATATATGGATAAACAAACTTCTTTAATAAAAATGCAAAAAGCGCAAGAATAACTATTTCTCCAATAATCTTTAACACAAATAAATAAGAAATTGTATCTATATTTTTTAGAATAGGAATAGCAAGTATTGCAATTAAATCTTCAACCAAAAGAATACCTATACTTAATTTTGCATAAAGTGCACCCATCTCAAAATTATCTAAGATTAACTTTGCAACAAGAATTGTGGAACTAAAGGACACAATAAAACTTAAATATAATGCTTGAATAAAGTTTATTGCAAGTAAATTTTTAAACAATATAAAAAACAAAAAAGTAAAGATTACATTTAAAATTGGCAAAATAAAAACACTTAAATTCAATTTTTTTAAATGATTAATATCTGTTGATATCCCAACACTAAATAACAAAAAAGCAATTCCAATTTCAGACAATAATTTAATTTCATTTGTATTTGATACCCACCCAAAAACTAGTGGCCCAACAACAATACCAGTAATAATGAATGCAAGTATTGATGGCTGCTTTAGTCTATTAAATATATATGTAAATACAGTTGCGACTAAAATTATAATACACAATGAAATTAAGAAATCCATTATTTATCTTGTTCCTATATATAATATCTATTCTAATTAAATAGAAAACAATATAATTTATAAATATATTGTAGTTAGATAATAAATAGATATTAATCTTGGACACAAAAAAGATTTGGAGAGCGTGATTACTTTTATGAAAGATTGCTTAAACTCAATTAATAAAATAAAATCAATAAATAAAGATTGCGATGAATTGCACTTAACAATTGCAGTTTCAAAAAAGGATATGCAGAAAATATTGCTTTCTTGCAAAAGATTAAAAACAATAACAACCTCAAAATCAACAAAAGATAGAATATCTGAAACTACAAAAAAAATAATAAAATCAAAAGGAATAAACCTCACAATTAAAACAGAACAAGGCAGACCAATTGATATCCCAATTGAAAAAATGCAAAAAATAGTTGAGATGCACAAGGATTTTTCTTACAGGGATTTAGCAGACAAACTAGGGGTGCCTAAATCAACTATACATTATTTAATCAAAAAATCAAAGAAAAAAAAAATTAAAGATGGAAACAAAATCATTTATTTAAAATAAGTTTAAGATTTGCTTAAAAATTTAGATTTTAAGCAATTCCTTCTACATCCTCTTCGTTTTCTTCTTTTCCTTTCTTGCTTGACTTATCATCTTTTCTTGTTAATTCATTTAATTTCTTTAAAACTTCACTTTCTTGCTTTTCAAGAGATTTTATTCTTTGGTTAATTGTTTGAATTGTGTCTTTTGTTTCAACTAAAACATCAGAAACATCCTTTTGAATAAAAATATTACCAACACCTTTGAAAACTTTCTTTTCTTTTGTTTTTTCAAGCTCTTTAATTGTTGATTCAAAAACGTTTGCTTGAAATTGCATTTGTTGTTTTTGCTGAGTTATAAACATTAATTGTTGCTTATATGCATTAACTACTCCTGCATTATCTTTTTGTGTAGCTACTGGATTCATAATTCCACCTCATAAGTTTTCTTAATTAATTCTAAAAGATTAATATAATTATTTACTGTTGCTTTAAATGCAGTAATATCTTTTGCATTTATTTCAATCTTCAAACCATCTTTAACTATTATTGTTTTAGTTTCAGATCTATTGTATTTCTTTCTATCAAACTCAATATCTAAAAGCTTTTTTAGGTTTTTTGCATCCTTTGTTTTAATAACAATAACATTAGATATAATTGAATCTATCATATTTATTGCACTCTTCTTTTACTTTATTTTTTTAACTGTAATAACATTAAAACAAAAACCAACTTCTTGATTCATATACTTAAAAGAATACTTGCATTTTGAATTATCTTCTAAATATACTCCATAATTTCCTTTCTTCTTACTTAATAAAAAATAAAATAATTTATTGCTATCAACAAAATCTTCTTGTTCTTTTATTTTTTCTATTTCTTTAATTGAAAGTTGTTTTTTCATTTCAATAACTTGTAATTCTATTTGTTTATCAGGAATAAAATCATCACCTTTCTTTTTATATATTAAAAGAGAAACTTCATTCTTGGTACCTGACAAGCAAACAAGAAAGTAAGCGTGTCCAAGAAATATAGCGTCTTTAAAGATTTTGGATAAAGGTGTATTTCCTCTAGGTATGCTTTTTATACCTGGGAGAAACAAAGACATATATTTAGAAAATCTTTTTATAAAATTGTTTGATTTTCTAGATACTGTAATATACATCTCAGTCATCAAAAATCTTATTTTCTTGTTATCTATTAACCTTAGTATGCCTTTACTTTCTTTAAGATTGCTTCTCTTTTTTTAAAAAATATCCTTGATCCACAAGACCTACATTTGTTGTTTTCTGGCATTTCTTCATAGGTTTCTTTACATCTTGCACATGAATACATTTATTTGTCACCTTTAATATTATTTTGTTTTAAGCTTATATGCTCCACCAGCAATTTGTGTTTTGCATTTTGAGCAGGCAAATATTCCTTTTACCTTTCTATTTATTTTTCCAATATAGCCACACTTTGGGCAAACATATTTTGAATCATCGGTTGTTGTTGCAAGAAGATATTTCTTTCTTATTCCAACACCTGCTCTAACTCCGTGCTTTCCAGTAACTTTTACTTTCTTTGTAACCATTATTTATCACCAAATTAATTTTCTTTAATTGCACTTTTTATTTTTTTTTCAAGATCATTATATTTACTTTTTGCAATATCAATCATTTTATTAATTTCATCTTCAGTAAATACTCCCCCTTTGCTTTTATGACAAGATAAAATATTATTTTTATATATCCCTAATGAAAATCTTGTACTAGAACTAAATTCTTCAACATCTGTTGCATCAAGAACAATCTTATCTCCAATTTTTTCAAATGTAAAAGATAATGGGAAGGTATTTAATTTAAGATTTTTCTCATATTCATAAGGTATAATCATATTATTTTCATCTAATTTTGGTATCTTTACATTTTCTAACGCAACAAGTGCAGCAATTTCTGTAGCATCAATTAAATTTCCATCAGCATTTATCGCATAACAATCAAGAAACATAGTAAATACTTTCTCTCCAGGCACAATACAAAGCTCCTTAAAATCAATTGCCTCAGAATGTCTTATTGCTCGATCTGCTACTCTCCCATACTCTAGAGCATCAAGTTGAGGTGGGCCTGTATTAAAATCAGGAGAAGATATACCTGTTAACTCTAAGTTTAAACTCATGCTTCCTTGATCTGGTGAATCTGGATATGGTGCTCCTATTGTAAACTTAATACCACAAACAACTTCAGTATTACCAAGTTTAACCCAAGAAGAACCATCAGCAGATTTAATATTTCCAACCTTTATTTCTAAATTTCTATATTCAAGTAAATCTCTATTATCTAATCTTTTTCCTTCTTTGATCTTACTTAATACATTTTCTGAATTTACAATTTTTAATGTTTCACTCATTAATATCACCATCTATAGGGTATTTTTCAAGAAGTGCTCTCTTTTGAAGTTCATAAACTTTTTCTGCACCAGAAATCCCCATTTTAATTATTTTTTTCCAATCTTCAGTTTCAACATTTCCATCCATTTGAAGAAGAACAATTTCTTTTTGTGGCATTAATACAGCAATTGCAGTATCAACTGCATCAGGAGCATCTTCTTCTTCTTTTGTTAAATCTAAAATTAAATCTTTATTTGCTCTACCAGCAGCAACTGCAGAAACAAGCCCTCTCATTGGTAAACCTGCATCTGCACAAGCAAGTGAAGCCGCAGTTAATGCAGCAACTCTTGTTCCTGCATTAGCAGATAAAATTAATGTATCAATATCAATAACTGTATTTGGAAATTTTTCAATTAAGATTACTGACTCTAAGGCATTACCTGAAACTAAAGAAATTTCTTTATCTCTTTTAGCTGGGACTGGTGATTTTCTATCACTTACTGAAAAAGGTGCCATCCTATACTTATAATCAATAACTGCTTTTTCAGAATCTGCTAAGTGCTTTGGAAAAATTGGTCTTGGCCCATGCACTGTTGCAATAACTGTATTCTTTCCCCATTCAAGATAACAAGACCCATCTGCTGATTTAACAACACCAAGCTTTATCTTAATAGGACGTAGTTCATCTTTTTTTCTACCGTCAATTCTTTCACTCATAATATATCACTTTTATTTATTTTATACT